>ULQU01020048.1_pt1 | contig 25615 bp, 18 predicted proteins | sample 1954841 | NCBI WGS metagenome assembly ULQU01 (sample SAMEA4835664, study PRJEB28245) | human gut metagenome | biome: gut microbiome; material: fecal sample | place: Denmark | collected 2008
TAAGGACTTTTGGTGTAAAGTATTTTTAGGCATAGTCAATGCCGTTGTAAAAGGTTACCTTTTAGCCTGCAAAAGGCCATCTTTTACATGGCAAAAGGTGGTCTTTTACAACGTGAAAGGCAGCCTTTTGCAAAACGCCCGGCATGGCTCCGCCAACGGAGGTGCGACGGCTGCCGGACCGGGACACGCCGGCATACGGGACATGCGGCAATGCGACAGGCATTGATTCATGTCAAAAAAGCATGGTTAAGTGGCCACATTTTCAACACAATGCTAACCAAAACGGAAGTAGGAACGTATTTTTGCAACGGATAAAGATTAAAATGCAACCGCCGTGGTGGCGGAACTACATAGAGGATAACATATTAAATTCAAGGTATTATGAAAAAGGTAAAAAGATTGTTTTATTCAATGAAAAGGGATTTTGGCAGAAATGCCAGAAAGGTTTACGGACTGGCTTACGGCAGGTAAGCCGCACGTGACACGGCTCTCGGTGGCGGACGGCATCAGCACACGCACGCAAACGGCACCCGGCAAAGCCTTAATATACGAATAAGAAGCACAGGCAGGCGCGGTGCCGGTTAACGTGTCAACAACCGGCGCGGCAACCTTAAAAATACAAAGAAATACGGACGCAAAGCACGATTTTTTATCAGAAAAAGTACGGACGACATGTCATACTACGACAAAAAAGGCAAGAAACTCTGCCAAAAAGTGCGTCAAAATGTCACTTGTTTTATTTATTTTCCGCCATTGGCATACGTTTTGTTAAATAATTAGCGGCGATAAATGCCGAAACAAGGTCAAGTGGACGGTTAAATGACGCCAGGACAGCAAGCCGCAAGGCTGCGACGGGCAACACTGACACCGACCGCGTAAACCGCAAAAGATAAATCAAAACAGAAAAAATAACAAAAAATAAATACGATTATGGGAAAGATTATTGGAATCGACTTAGGTACAACAAACTCATGCGTTGCAGTATTTGAAGGCAACGAACCTGTTGTAATAGCAAACAGCGAAGGCAAGCGCACAACTCCTTCAGTTGTTGGATTCGTAAAAGACGGCGAGCGTAAGATTGGTGATCCTGCAAAACGTCAGGCCATCACAAACCCGAAGAACACTATATATTCAATCAAGCGTTTCATGGGTGAGACTTACGAGCAGAGCCGTAAAGAGGCAGAGCGCGTACCGTTCACTGTCGTAAACGAGGGTGGATATCCCCGTGTAGACATTGAGGGACGTAAATATACTCCGCAGGAAATCTCAGCCATGATTCTTCAGAAGATGAAGAAGACTGCCGAAGACTACCTCGGACAGGAAGTTACAGATGCAGTCATCACTGTTCCGGCATACTTCTCTGACTCACAGCGTCAGGCTACCAAGGAAGCCGGACAGATAGCCGGACTCAACGTTCGCCGTATCGTGAACGAGCCTACGGCAGCTGCATTGGCATACGGAGTTGACAAGGCCAACAAGGACATGAAGATAGCTGTGTTCGACCTCGGCGGTGGTACATTCGATATCTCAATCCTTGAGTTCGGTGGAGGTGTATTTGAGGTACTTTCTACCAACGGTGATACCCACCTGGGTGGTGATGACTTCGACCAGGTTATCATCGACTGGCTGGTAAACGGCTTCAAGGCTGACGAAGGCATCGACCTTTCTAAAGACCCGATGGCTATGCAGCGTCTGAAGGAAGCTGCCGAGAAGGCTAAGATTGAATTGTCAAGCTCAACTTCAACAGAAATCAACCTGCCTTACATCACAGCTGAAGGCGGTGTTCCTAAGCACCTTGTAAAGACTCTTACACGTGCACAGTTCGAGCAGTTGGCACACTCACTGATACAGGCTTGCCTCGTTCCTTGCCAGAACGCGATACGCGACGCCAAGCTGACAACGTCAGACATCGATGAGGTTATCCTCGTAGGTGGTTCAAGCCGTATACCTGCCGTACAGGAGATTGTTAAGAACTACTTCGGCAAGGAGCCTTCAAAGGGCGTCAACCCGGACGAGGTGGTAGCCGTAGGCGCAGCCATCCAGGGCGCCATCCTCAACAAGGAGAGCGGCGTAGGCGACATCGTGCTGCTCGACGTAACTCCGCTGACACTCGGTATCGAGACCATGGGCGGCGTTATGACAAAGCTTATCGACGCAAACACCACAATTCCGTGCAAGAAGAGCGAAGTGTTCTCAACCGCAGTGGACAACCAGACGGCCGTAACCATACACGTGCTCCAGGGCGAGCGTCCTATGGCTGCACAGAACAAGAGCATCGGCCAGTTCAACCTTGAAGGCATAGCTCCCGCACGCCGCGGCGTTCCACAGATCGAGGTTACATTCGACATCGACGCCAACGGTATCCTTAACGTAAGCGCAAAGGACAAGGCTACGGGCAAGGAACAGGCCATCCGCATCGAGGCTTCGTCAGGTCTGACACAGGACGAGATCAACCGCATGAAGGCAGAGGCTGAGCAGAACGCCGAAAACGACAAGAAAGAGCGCGAACGCGTAGACAAGATGAACCAGGCAGACTCGATGATTTTCACCACCGAGAACTTCCTGAAGGACAACGGCGATAAGATTCCCGCCGACCAGAAGTCGAACATCGAGAACGCACTCAACCAGCTGAAGGATGCCCACAAGAGCGGCGACGTTACAGCAATCGACAACGCCATCAACGGCCTCAACAGCGTAATGCAGGCAGCCAGCGCACAGATGTACCAGAACGCAGGCGGCGCACAGCATAACGCAGGCCAGGGCTTCACAGGCAACGCCGGTGCAGGCCAGCAGCAGGACGGCGGCAAAGCTAACGACAACAACGTGCAGGACGCCGACTTCGAGGAAGTGAAGTAAGGCTGATAAACAGCAATAAACAATAATAAGCGAATCGGTGTAACTCATTGAGTTGCACCGATTTTTATTTTGTTAAACTTTGTGTATTTGGCTCTGATTTCGGATTTTTATCGTAAATTTGCGCCAAATCGTTCACGCGACTTAAAGGTTGACGAAGTTAAACTTAAAGACATATACCTTATTATATGTAAGAAATGGCAAAGGCAAATTATCATATCCGAAGGAAGTGCCCTATATGCGGAACCATCTTTGAGATTCGCACCATTGATGCTGTGTATTGTTCTCACAACTGTTCCGCTGTAGCCTCTAAGAGGAAAAAGGCTCAGGAAGAGAAGGAAAAGAAGTATGAGCAGATGGCGAAGGAAATTCCAGACATCAAGGAGTATCTAACAGCAGCAGAGGCAATAGCAATGTACTGCGTTGAACGTAGTACATTGTATCGTGACATTCGATTAAAGAAACTTCCGGCCGTTAATCTCGGCCAACGTCAGCTAAGGCTGAAACGTTCTGATTTGGATGAGCGTTACGAACTGAGGAAGAAAGTGCGGAAGGCTGCCAAGAAGCCTATACCAAAAACATACAACATGGAACCAGAGAATTGCTATACCATAGGAGAAATCTCGAAGAAGTTCAGGATTCATGATTCATCCGTATGGGCTCATATCCGCAAGTTCTCCATCCCTACCCGACAGATAGGTAACTATGTTTACGCTCCAAAATCAGAAATCGACAAACTCTACAAATCCATCAAACTATGAAGACTCCTATGAAGCGCACGGTATTCAAAGTAATACTCCGCAAATCTGAATACAAGGAGCAGTGGTCATTGCTCATTGAAAGTTTTCCTGTCTTTGAGCCTGGCAAGGATAAGCCTCTCCGTAAGCATGAACCACTTGGGCGGTTTATAACTACTCCTATCTTTGATAAGAATAGTTCTGGTAGGACATTGGCCGATGGCAAAGCCTACTATCGCCCCAAGCGTGATGCCAATGGAATCATCCTGTGCCGTTCACAAAAGGACCAAGAGGCATGCATCTTTGCTGATAAGGTGCGTGACCTCCGTCAGCACGAATACGATAATCAGTCATTGTACACAGATAGTGAGGCTGAACAAGCAGCACAAAACGAAAGGTCAAAGTGCGACTTTATCAAGTACTTTGAAGAGTTGAAGGAGAAGCGTCACAAGAATAGTTCCAAATCCATTCAAGTCAATTGGAATCGTGAACTTGCACTTCTGAAGTTATATACAGATGGGAAGCCGCTTCTATTTGGTAGCATAGACCTGAATCTCATCGAAGACTACAAGGATTACCTTATCAATGCGCCCCAAGGAGGCAGTAAGACAGGAACCATATCAGCCAATACCGCCTCGACCTATTTCTCGATATTCAAGGCAGGTCTTCATCAAGCCTTCATCGATGGTTACTTGACCATCGACCTTGCAGCCAAAGTTAAGAACATATACTACGAGGAAAGCCAGCGCGAGTATCTGACATTGGAGGAACTCAACCAACTGGCAGCAACACCATGCGATAGCGAAATTCTCAAAAGAGCAGCCTTATTTTCTGCCTTGACAGGATTACGTCATAGTGACATCAAACAGCTAAAGTGGCGCGATATTGTGAAAGACAAGGAACATTACCAGCTCCATTTTACCCAACAGAAAACCAAGGGTGTAGAGTATATGCCAATTTCTGATCAGGCATATTCCTTGTGTGGCGAACGAGGCGATGCAGACCGACTTGTCTTTGAAGGGCTACAAGACCCATCATGGATTAATCGACCTGTGAAACGATGGATAGAAGCATCTGGTATCACCAAGCACATCACCTTCCACTGTTTCCGCCATACCTATGCCACATTGCAACTTACCAATGGCACAGACATCTATACAGTCAGCAAAATGCTTGGCCATAAAAAGGTAACAACAACTCAAATCTATGCCAAGATAGTTGACGCAAAGAAGAATGCTGCCGCTGATGCCATCCAGATCAACCTTTCTGACGACATGATAGGAACTCCCATCGACTCCAAGAAAGAATAGTTCGTATTCCACTACCATAGGTCTAAACATACAGTAACTTTTACGTTGTTCACATCCATAGCCATTCACATTCAAGTGTGAGTGGCTTTCTTCGTATTTGGCCTTTTGCTTCTGATTTCCATTATGACAAGGGTATGATACCAATCATAACGATGCCATAACGAAATTATTTTTCACCACCGTTGTTTTTTTCTTCTCTGATTATCAGCATTATATAAATAAAATAATGCTATAAAAGACATGTTCCTTTTATGCCCATAATCATGCCCAAATCACCATTCCTTTTTCCGATACTTTTGCGGTCGCTTTCTTGCAAAAGAGAGTGACTGTAGCATAAGCTGCAGCCAACTTAAACACACATTTATGCGTACAGAAGTACCCACATTCGATGCAATGCCACAGATGATGGCGAACATCCTTGAGAAGTTGGAGACGCTTGAACAAAAGTTCGACGCTCTGCAGTCAAACAACAATGTAGAGGCAGATGCATGGTTCTCGCTGCAAGACCTATGCAACTACCTCCCTAACCATCCTGCCGAACAGACCGTTTATGGTTGGACGAGCAACCGTACCATTCCCTTCCACAAAAATGGCAAGAGCATTCTTTTCCGCAAATCGGAGATTGATGCATGGCTCATGCAGACCTCTCGCAAGTCAGTCAATGACATTTACGATGAAGCGCGTACGTATGTAGTCAATAATCCCCAAGGCAGAAAGGAGGTGACACGCAACCATGTGTGACCACCTTTCTATCTATGAGGAGTTTTTCGGAGTCAAAGAGGGAGAACTGCTATCTTTTTCCTTTTTCCGAAAACCCATCCGCAACACGGAGCCACTGCGCTGCATCGGTATTCCTGACATCTACCGCTACATCGTTGGCCCGTATGCAAAGAAGCAAACAGAAATGTTGCGCTCCATTACGGGCAAAGACCAGGCACGCAAGTACAAAGCTGAGAATTTCGACTTCTGCACATTCTCTGGTATCTTTCATACTCGAAACAAGGCTGGCCTGTTGCAGCAATCCGATCTGCTTTGTATTGACTTCGACCATGTGGCTGACATTCCTTCGTTGCATGAAAAACTGCTCAATGACCCTTGCTTTGAGACCGAACTACTCTTTCGCTCTCCTTCGGGCGATGGGCTAAAATGGATTATTCAGGTATTCCGCAAAGGATGGGAGCATAGCCGTTTCTTCAATGCAGTGCTCAACTATCTCGTAGCAAATGGCTATCCTGAGCCCGACAAATCTGGCAGTGATGTTTCTCGCTCCTGTTTCATTCCACATGACCCGGAAGCTTATATTAACCCTAAGTATAACAACGTTAAAGATGAAAACTTTTTCACCAGAAGAATGGGAGAATGTCCCTTCTAACACAGAGAACAGCAACACAAGCAATACACCGTCTGCATACTCCAATACAAGCGAAGACACCCGAGCCAAGGTAGAGCGTGTCCTTTCTCTTATTGAACAAAAGGGAATAGATATTACAAATGGCTATGACAACTGGCTGAAAGTCGGGTTTGCTCTTACAAGTGAGTTCCAAGAGGCAGGAAGAGGAATCTTCCACCGTGTCAGTCGGCAGAACCCCGAGTATAAGGCAAGTGATACAGACAAACAATACAATAAATGTCTGTCTGCACATGGGGATGGCATATCTATCGCCACATTTTTTCAGATGGCGAATGATGCTGGTATTGACATTTCCAATCCCAAAGAAATCCAAAAGTCATCCGTTGGAACTTTGGATATTTGGACTTATGGTTCTGACAATCAAATATCCAAAAAACCAAATATCCAGCCTGTCGAAGTGGACTCCAAATGGATTTTGGATGAAGAATCCCTTCCACATTTCCCTGCCTTCATATACGACATGCTTCCACCTTTCCTAAAGGAAGTGTTGGGCAACTGTATCTCAGAAGATGACCGAGACATGATGCTGATGGGCACGTTGACTTGCATCTCAGCCACACTTCACAATGTGGTCGGTGAGTACAATCACGATGATTGGCACCCTATGTTATACTTCTTTGTTATGGCCGATGCCGGTATGGGCAAAGGCTCGCTGAAATATTGTCGCGAGATAGTGGCTCCCATCCATAACGAACTGCGTGAAGCTTCCGAGCGGCTGATGAAAGAATATAAGGAGAGTAAAAGCGAGTCCAAGTCTGGCGAGAAAGATACTTCCAATGTCAATGAGGCTCCACACCGTCGCACACTCTTCATTCCTACCAACAGTAGTGCTGCATCCGTCATACAGCAATTGGACAACAATGGAGGTGTCGGTCTGATATTCGATACAGAATGTGACACGCTGAGTGCCATTCTTAAATCGGAATATGGTGACTACAGCACCATCATCCGCAAGAGCTATCATCATGAACCTATCGACCTGAGCCGCAGGAAGGACGATGAATATCGTGTCATTGAAAGACCGATGCTTGCTATCTGTCTTTCTGGAACGCCTGGACAACTCTACACTTTGACACCTCAGGCTGAGGATGGCACCTTCTCACGTATCACCTGTTATCACATGCCATTCAAGGCTGAGTTCCGTGATGTCCTTGTCGAGAATGTCAGCCACAATTCTGACAACTACACTTTGCGAGAGAGATTCTTCCAGTTGGGTAAGCTATACAAGCAACGTTGCGAGTCATTTTTCCGTGGTGGCAGTTACCGCATTGTCATCCCTCAAGAATACTGCAAGATGTTCAATGAGCATTTCAGGCAGATGAATCAAGAGGTGGTCGATGACATCTCGCATGATATGCAGAGTGTGGTACGTCGTCTGGCCTTCACTGTGTTTCGCATTATGATGGTACTGACCTCTATCAGGTTCATGGACGAAACGCCCAATCCTTCTGCACTGACTCCAAAGGATGGTAGTAGAATCGTAATACGATGCAGTAGGGATGATTTTGACATCGCCATGGCGATAGGTGATGTTCTCATCTACCATACAGTCTATTGCTATGCCCATCTGCCACAGAGCAGAGTCACTACCAATGGGCAGGGCGAGATTGTTACGAAGAAAGGAAAGATGGAGCAGCTGTTGGCCGCTCTACCAGACACATTTGACAGGGAGACCTATCGGGCTGTGTCCATGAAACATGGCTATCCCGTAAGTACTACTGCCAAGTGGATCAATGACTACGTCCGTCAAGGTCGTCTGGAACATTCCAGTCAAAACTGCTATCGGAAATTGTAACAATGGAGATGTCTCGTCCTGCGTGGTGTGACGGACTTTTATAAAAGTCCTAAACATAATAGGGACTTTTAGATTCACTGGCTATGGCCGCTCACTTAAAAAGTCCTCCTATTATGCTCAGGCACCGCCCGAGACCTGGCATCCTCCACTTACAGACATTATAACAAGGTATTACCCTTAAGCAAAAGTTATCAATGGAAACGAATAAACCACGCGCCTCTATCCATGTTGGTGCAGACAAGAAATCTTTCTCTGCCCAAATGGGCAACGAGGCGGAGCGCAGAGGCTGGGACGAGAAACGCTACCAGTCAAAGAATGTTGAGACGGAGAAGAATAATCACTACAACTTCTCACGCAAGCACCTCAACTTTGAAGTCATCAAAGGATGCAAGGTCGTGCCTCTTGGTTCCAATCCTGTTCCACTTCATCAACGCCTCCAGCAGCGTCACGATGAACTGGGCTTCAAACCTTACATGGATGCAAAACATCCCAACCAAATTGCTCAAAACAGTCCGAACGGATTGGTGAACATCATCTTCGGTGGCGACCACGAAGTGATGAAAAGACTGGCCTTTGGCGAACAAAAGATAGACACCTCTGACCCATACGCAAACAATAGCCACATCAAGCTAATGCCAACTATCTACGAATGGGCAAAGGATACGTATCAGTTCTGCTGCCGTATGTGGGGCGAGGACAACATCATTGGCTTCGACGTGCATTGTGATGAGACTGGTGTTCATGCTCATGCCTTGACCGTTCCTGTAGAGCAAGTCAAGAAGCGTGGACGCATCGGCAGTCAGTATGTCAACAAGGACAATCCCGACAAGGTCCTGTCAACGAAAGAGTGGAAGGTCATGCCCAAGGAGGAACGCAGCAACTACATCAAGACTGAATCAACAAAAGGTGTGGTAGAGCGTGTGTCGTATGCTAAGGTATGGGGCGAGACGGCCAAAGACAAGTCCGAGTACCTCTCTGACCTCCACACAAAGTACTATAATGAGGTAGGAAAGAAATATGGTTTGGAGCGAGGCATCCCATACCAAGAACTCTCAGAGGAGGAGAAACGGGGACGCAGACACAAGAGCAAGGTTGTGCTGGAAGCTGAACGTCAGGCGAGACAGGCAATAGCAGAGACAGAGAAACTGAAAGCAGAGATTGAAGCAGAAACATCTATTGCTACTCAACAAAAAGAGGAAGCCTTGAAGGATTTGAAGACTGCTCAATCTGGTTTCCTTGCCAAGATCTTCCAGCCCGGCAAGTACAAGAAGGAGGAAGCTGCGAAGTTCAAAGAGTCGTATGATGCTGGTGTCAAGGAAACCATCGCTGCCTTTATCAAAACAGCGGGATTGAAATGGAAAAGTGAACCAACTGCAGAAATCTTGGGACAACAATTCCGTATGTCATGGGACACGAACAAGAACCTTTCCAATGAATTGAAAAGCAAGGAAGGAATCATCTCATCAAAGGATGTCGAAATCCGAGGACTTCGCGCTAAAGTAACTACCCTCACAGAAGAAGTGGATGGACTCAAATACCGCTTGACACTCATCGATGAGAACGCCGTAGAGAGATTGCGCAACGCCAAAAATGCTGAAACCGCTCGTGCAGACAAGGCTGAAAGCGAACTGGATTCGCTTCGGTCAGCTTATCAAAACCTCCTGGGAAAGTGGTATACCCTTTGGAATGAACCAGAGTACAACGAGGCAGCAAGGAAGGTAAAGGAGCGCAAAGAGTGCGAGGCTCGACTTGCCGAAGAGAAACAAGACCGATATCAAAACATTCTCAATCGTTTCATCACAGAAGGACGTGCAGCCCTCAGTGCATTCGCACTTTCAAATAGAACTAATTTCAACGACAAAGAGGCAGCATCCATCTACTACGGCATCATGGCTGTTGCCCATAAAATGGAATTGAGCCTTGGTACAAAGGACGGTATTAGCTCAGCCGTCAACAACTTTCTTAGTGGTATGTCGTGGCGTGATTGCTCAAAATTCAATGTAGAGTGCGTTACTAGCTGGACACATCTATTTGCAGAACGGGATGTGACCTACAACCCATCTGTCATAGACAACTTTATCTCTTTCGTTGATTATATGTCATGTAGTGCAGAAACCTACACTTCACTTGGTGGTTCCAATGGCTGTGCTGACCAACTTACAAATTGGGATGGTACGAAGAAACTTGGCCTCGGCTCACCATCCAAAAAGAAAGGTCAGTCCTATTGAGGCACACAAAGCAAATAAGTTAGAGCGATTTGCAACAAATTGTACCTGCAAGTCGCTCTCAATGGTTAAAATGTAGCTAAAAAGCGAAGAACCTTCTGCCTGTTTGATTATAATTCAAAAATTATGATTACCTTTGTATTCAAAATTTGACAATTCAGAATAGGAATATTCGTATAATTGGAAATCTATTATCAGATGTTATGTGCTACATTACCAAACTCTGGTGTAAAATAGAAAACAGATAAAGATGGATGATACAAAAGTGTTTACACAAGAGCAGAAGACTGAATCATTGCGCAAAGCTTTGATAGAAGCTGGTTATGACATGGCTTCGTCACAAGCAGAAAGCATGGAAGAAGATACAGAGTCTTGGGGAGAAGATATTATTGAGGGCAAGATTAACCCAAAATGCATTGATATCAGTGACCAAGCAAGCCACTCATTCTATAACAATGAGTTGGATATTTGGTTTGAGCCAGATGAGGAGATCTTTCCAGAAGGTTGTGGTGAATGGGGACTAAATGGACTCGTTGAAACAAATGGCATTTCTGATGATGAGGTTTTTGACCTTTTGTATGAAGGTGCGAACAATTACATAAATGAAATCTACGGCAAGGATTGGAAAGAGAAATATCCAGAGCCAAAAAGCGAATAAGGAATAAAGAAGATATGTTCAAAGTTTCATGGGATAGAGAAACGGGAGGTGTTAAGCTTAGTTCACTTGTGGAGAAAGATACGATAAACATTTCTCCGCGTCCAGTGTTTTATGAGGAGCTAAACCTTCTTGGGCTTAACACTTTGGGATGGCAATACCCAGAGTGTGAGGAACCATTGCTATGGGCATGCAATAAGGAATATTACTATTGTGGTGACTTGGTCTTTGTGGCTAAGGATGCCAACATCTATGATAAAGCAACTATAGTATTTCAGCCTGGCAAAGAGAAGTTAAAGCTGAAGCCTGTCAATATGAAGAAAATGCTCGAACGTACAAAGGAACAAATGTTCCTATGTGAGAGCGAGGCCATCGAATTCATTCGTGATATATACGATAAATATAGTGGAGCCAATCGCATGACAGAAAAGTATGCCGCCAATAGGATGGATTTTGAATCTCTCGCAGAGATTCAAGAGAAGAAGACTAAACAGAAAATGGCCATTGTGAAGGAAGATTGTGAGAGCTTTGATATCATGCCTTTGAGTGAAGCAGAAAAGCAAGAAAAAAAAGTGCTGAAAGCAACAAAGATAGACTATTTTCTTGCATCTTTCTCTGGTGGCAAAGATAGTCAAGTTGTGCTAGACCTCTGTACTCGAGCTCTTCCGCCAGACTCATTCCAAGTCATATACTCGGATACTGGTTATGAATTGCCAAGCTCTTTAGAACTATATGATGAAGTGCAGAAATACTATCATGAGCAGTTTCCTACATTAAAATTCCGCACAGCAAGAAACCATGAGTCAGTCCTCAATTATTGGGATAAGATAGGTACTCCAAGTGATTCTCATAGGTGGTGCTGTACCATAATGAAAACAGCACCTCTTTATCGCATGCTTAAAGTTCCGGGTACAAATAAACAAGCCAAAGTTTTAACTATTGATGGCGTTCGGGCAGAAGAGAGTGTACGCCGTTCCGCATACGAACGTGAAGGAAAAGGCAAACATACCAATATTACTAATGTGCATCCAATTATTGGTTGGAACACTGTTGAGGTTTTTTTATATCTTTTCAGATACAACCTTCCTATAAACTTAGCATATAGAATAGGTAAAGCTCGTGTCGGCTGCATTGTTTGCCCATTTTCAACAGCATGGGACGACATGATTGTCAAAAACTGTTATCCTCGTGAACTAAAGCCCTTTGAAGACCGTATAATTCAATGGTCATCAAAACTGGGAATTAAGGACGTTGACGCTTATATAAAGAGCCGCAAATGGAAAATCAAGGCTCTTGGAAACAAATCTAAAACTGATGTAAATTTCCAAGATAGTTCTGCAAACTTCATCGCGAATATAGATAATCCTGTTGATGCTATTTATACGTGGATGCAAACATTAGGAGATTATACAGTAATTAATAGGGGAAATAAGGATATGGGAGAACTGCAATATGCCAATGCAGTTTACCACTTTGAAACCCATTATCACGAAAAGGGTAGAATTCAATTTGTCTTACATAACTGTCCAACAAAGCTTTCACTACTTCTACGCAGAGTAATGTACAAAGCAGCCTACTGTGTAAGATGTGAAGCCTGCGAAGTAGACTGTCCGACTGGTGCGCTAACAATAGTACCTGATATTAACATTGATAAAACAAAATGCATTCACTGTCAGAAATGTCTTAATTCTCATGATAGAGGATGTATTGCAACTGATTGTATACGTATGATAAATGACACCGACAAAAAAATGTCTTTAAAGATACAAGCGTATAAAACGTTTGGATTTAGAGCAGAATGGCTGGATGAATTTTTAATTGATCCTGAATATTTTTGGAATGACAACTCTCTTGGAACTGCTCAAGTAGACGGTTTCAAAGCATGGTTGAAAGAAGCTGAAATAACTGATGCAAAGAATGTTATTACGGACTTCGGGAATCTTGTAAAGGAAGTATATTTAAATGATAGTGATTTGGCGTGGGAACTGATTTGGATAAATCTCGCCTCCAACTCGTTTGTCGTAAATTGGTTTATTAACAATATTTCAGTAAATCAGGTTTTTGAAAAGAGGACATTGATTGAATCCATCTGCACAAGTGTCCCTGGAGCCCCATCCAGAACAGTAGAGAATGCTGTAGCTGCTTTATTACAGACGTTCTCATATTCTCCGTTAGGCAAACAATTTATGTGTGCAGAGCAAATTGGTAAGAACCAATATCAAAGGGGTGAATATCGTAGTATTTCCAATATAGGACTTGCATATAGTATATATAGATTTGCAGAACGTATCGGAACAAAATCATTGAGAGTATCTGATTTTTATGATGATGATGCAGAAGGTAGTACAAGTCGTGTCTTCGGGTTAAATCAGACAACCTTTGAGCAAGGATTGAGATCACTAAACTCAGAGAAAAACCGAGTATTGATTGCGGAATTATCGATGGGATTACAGCATATAACGTTGCGTGACGATCTGAATAGCAAGAATATAGTAAGCATAATGTTTGGATTATAATGAGTGTTTTTCACAAGGAACTATATTCGGACATGATTTTGAGAATCAAATGTGGTTCTTATCAAGGTCGAAAAATAAAAGCAAAACCACTTTTATTCTATACTGTCATTATTATGATAGAAAAAGGCTTTGTACACGACAACTGCATTTACTTTGACAAAGTATCTGAAGAGTTCTACAAAAAGGTATCTGCTACGTATGGTGAAGCAATTACTCCTTTTTTCAAACCATTTTACTATTTGCAATTTGATGGTTTTTGGCATCTAAAAGAAAAGCGTGGCAATGTTAAAACCAACAGACCATCGCCAAGATTCATCCGCGAAAATATAGAATATGCTTTCTTGGATAATGCCTTATGGGATTTACTTCAGGAAGCAAGCTTTCGCGAACACTTTAAGTTAATAATAGAGTCACACCACATGAAACAATAGATTGATATGGCAAAAAAATATTCTGATGCAATAAAGATTCGTGAAACGAAATCGGCATATAGCATACAAACAGAGGAAGATAACGAATGGAAGAATTTCATTCCGAATGAACAATTCAATGAAATTCTGCAAAAAGTAATAGGTTCCGTCAGCAATAAAGTTGTTGACGAGCATCGTTCTTTTTGGTTAGAAGGCACTTACGGTACTGGTAAAAGCCATGCTGCTGCTGTTATCAAACACATTCTGTGTGATCCTTTCGACGAAATAGAGGATTATATTGCTGTTGAATATGGAGCGGATAAATACACTATTATTAGGGAATCATTGTATGCACTTCGTGAAAAAACAAGGCTTTTCCCTGTAACGATGAATAGTACCTGCTCTATTGCCAATAAAGAGGATGTCTCATTACAGATACAACTACATGTAATAAAGGCTTTAACTGATGCCGGTATAGTTGTTGATGTGAAGACTGATTTTGACAACTATATTGAGCACATTACAAATAATCCTGTACTATGGGATTCGATTATTGAGAAAGATCTTGAGCTACAATCTTATGCTCCAGATCGTAAGAAACTTATAAAGGAACTAAAGGATACAGGTGGCTCATCTTCTGTACTTACACTAGCGAAAAATGCCCTAAGAAAATCGAAGATTCATATCATGCTAGATCAGGAGAGTTTGTGTAAATGGTTTTTTGAGGTTCAAGAAGAACTTGCAAAGTCCACAGAATACAAAGGTATCTTTCTGATATGGGATGAGTTTACAGATGTTATGGATTTGGAGATAGGTCCAACTGCTTTAGGTAGTCTTCAAGAGTTGACGGAAGCGACAATGCAGTCGACCAGTAATTCCTATGTTTTTCTAATTGCACATCCATCGGCTCTTGATAAACTTAATGCAGAGAAGAGAACCAGAACAACTGGTAGATATCATTATATGCATTATAACATGGAACCTGTCTCTGCATTCAAAATAATGTCTCGTAAGTTTATGCATGAACAGGATAGTTCAAATCCTGCCTATGTATTATATCATGAGATGACAGATAAGTATTTTGCTCAGATGCGCGATGTATATGAGAAATATTCCTCAACATCTAATAACCCAATGGAAACATTGGAAGACCTCAAATCTTTATTTCCCGTACATCCAGCAACTGCAAATATGGCAACTTACTATGCACGTGAAGTAGGATCTTCTTCTAGAAGTGTATTTGAGTTTCTTGGTGATAATAAAGCAATACGTCAGTTCTTGGACAATGAAGAATTCTTTACCCAAGGGCAGATGATTACTGCTGATTATCTTTGGGATTTTGTATTGGATGAGTTTAACCAGAAGACTGTAAAATATGGGGTTGTCACTGAACGTTTCAATTCATACAAACTACACGTTACAAAAAAAGGTGACGAATACCTCGCTGTATTTAAGTCTATTCTACTACTCAATGCTTTCAATAATCTTGCAGCAAACGAAACTGTAACTCCAAGTGAGGAGAATATTCGTAACATGTATGTCGGTACTCCTTTTGATAAGGATATGGATACAATACTTGATTGGATAAACACAGAGGGAATTGTACAAAAATCTCCTCAAGGTATTTATGAAATACGCTTCTCTGCTCTTGATACAAAAGAAATTGAAGAAATCAAAAAGCAATTGTTGGCAAACGACTTCAAATACACATCCCAATTATTGAAGTTTGGTAACATTGCCCAAGAAGCTGTAGACAACAAACTAAAGCAAATAAACCGACCTGTTGCATTTGAATTTTACTCAGAGGATGTAAATGAATACACTCTGCTAAACAAAATAGAAAATGGGCGTAAGAATGCGCCAAGCTATGTCGTTTTCATAGCATTTATGCTGGCACGAAGTAACAGAGAATTGGCAGCACTTAAGGACATTGCTCAGAAAGCTTCAGAAGATGAACGTTTCAAGAATGTCGCATTTATTGCATTTGATAGTGTGTTGGACTCTATGGAGTTTGAACGTTTTATAGAATATCAGGCAAATGCCACATGTTCAAAGAAACATGGTTTCGCTGATCAAACGAAATCTCATACTGATAATGCCAAGACTATAATATCTGAATGGATAAAAGATGCCTTAGCTGGCAATTGTACAATTTATCTACAAGGAGACATTGAACCAATATCTGCAAGACTCCTACCCAAAACGATAAATACCAGTATTTCGCCACGAGTTTTCTATAATGGTCCAGAATCAGTAGAGATCGTTCGTATAAGAACATCATACACCTCTTGGGGACTGCAATTTGCAAAAAAAATTGCAGACATGTTCTTGTCCTTCAACACTAAGGATGAGATAGTAACAAGATGTAATGCACAAGAAAAGATTATACCACTACTTTTACAAGATAGTGTAGACGATAATTTAAAGATAAAACCAGACGTGGATTCTAATCATCCACTGAATCTAATAACTAAGTTTGTCAAATCAAAAATAGACCATTCAGATAAACAGAATACTTTTAATTTGTCTGATAAGCTTAAAGATTTAACTTATGCACCGTATGGAATGTATAAATCATTCGCTTCTTATGGTCTTATAGCTTATGCTCTTCGTCCATATGTAGATAAGGTTTTTGATACAAACGGAAAGCCTATAAATGCGCAAAGAATGTTAGAAATCATCGATTTGACATTCAAAATCTGGGATGGAGAAACAAAACACTACAACAAGGTAGAACTTAAATTTGAGACTAAAGAGGAAGGATCTATCGCTAAAGGATTAATTTCCATGTTCCAACTAGGTAAACTCAAAGAATATAAAGATGTTACCAGTTTGACAGATGCACGATGGGCTCTACGGAATGGTTTCTGTCCAGAGGCTGGTTTTCCTTTGTGGTCAATCAAATATTGTGACAAGCTCCAAGCACTTAATTGCAAGGACAAAATAGCAAAACTGACAGATAACATCATTACTATCTATACAGAAGTTGGTAGTAAGAATCCTGCTCTTATGGTAGAAACTGATGGTTTAATCACGGAAGTCAAGTATGAATATATGCCTCTTCTAAACTATGAGGTAGAGAACAACTTTGAGAATGGTTTCCGCAACTATCTGTTATCTGATGAGATAGTAAACCTACAGGAAAGTGACTACGAAACAGCATTGGCTTATATCCGTCAGCACATGGAATCTGGAGTAGGTCTTTGGACGGAAGCTGCTGTCATTGAGCAATTAAAGAACTGGAAATTAAAGCTTAATCAAGTCGAGCCAACGCCTATCCCAGTCCCCCAAAACGACAATCCAGGTACAAGTGTTTCAGAGCCGCCAACGGTCGATACGGGTAAACACTCGAAAGCGAAAGCACGTATTCAGTCAATATCTACCATCGACGAAGCAAAACGATTGCTTGAGGCTTTGTGCGACCTGGGCTATGATACAATTCTCGACACCATATTAAAATAATAGCGTATGTTTAAAACCTTCACCAACTTTGAGGAATTGCTATGGAATGTGCATGCAGATCGCAATATAGAAGGCGATAGCGCAAGTACAGCCAACAGGTTCCCTGTGAGGTTTGTCTTATTCGACAACTTCCGCGACTGCTGCATGTTCGTGGAAGACATTTCTCATCTGCCCAATATTAATATACAGCGATTGGAAGATTGGATGGATGAGGAGTACCCCGATATCTTTATCCCACATGACAAGTTGGCAAAAAAGATATTGCAACTCATCAGGTCAACACCTTCTGAGTATAGGATTATTATGCCATTTTCAGAGATGGCAAGATTCTATGACAATAAAGACAAACTGGAGTTTGATGCTCTGATTTCCACAATCAAAGGATTTGACACGGAAAAAGAAGGTTTTAAGCATAAACAGAGAATTTACATACCTATTGTGGGACAGGAAGGCAAGATGCAGCACTTCCGAGATGACTCACAATCGTTTATCTGGTACTATCACAATTCAGACAGACAACTTGATTACCGTCTGATAATGACAGACGGTACTACATATGGAGTCAAAGGGTTAGAATCAAAGTATAACATTGCAAATACCCTTACAGAATGGCTTGGTTTTTGGAGATACCCTGAACTGAAGCAAAATATCATTAGCATTTCAAAGTCTGTATATTCTCACCGTGAATATGCAAAACCTGATAATGCTTTTGAGTTTTGCAAATGTGGTAATGCATATCAGTTTTTGACAAATGGATTGAAGCTTGATGTTGATTGCATCCCTTATAACGAGGATGAGAAAGTGTATTGGGATATACTTGCTTCAAAGGTAAACATTGTTAATTTCAAATTTGAGCAGTTCTTTAACGAACAATTTGGCATCTACAATCTTGCAGACTACAAGGTATTCTTTGAAACATGGTTTAAAAACAAAGAACCATTCATGCGTTGGCTCTTAGCAAAATACTATGTACAGAAATTCTGTGACAAGGGGTATATCTGCCGTGTCCTTCAAAACCTTGATGGATATAGTGATGCCGCGTTTGCCAAAGGGCTGGCTTTGACTATCTTCAGTCTAGATAACCAGGAATCATATTTAGAAGAAAGACAAGAAGGACTTATGCAGGGGTATAAGAACAATATGGAGCTTTCGCCTGATGTTCAGTCTTATCTTGTTGGGAAGATAAAAGAGATAGAGACAAAGACAGACATATTGTCTGCAATCAAGTATGTTTCATGTATGTCGTATGGTGAAAAGGCCTTGGTAATAGAATGGTACAGGGATGGGAAGATATCAAAGGAAGACTTGCTAAACCTATACCCAGATCTATATTATTACTTAGGTAAGACTATCGCTTCAACAGAAGACACATGGATTCTTGACTACATGGACAAATACAAGGAAGCCAAAGTAAGGAATATCTATTCTGACGAAGTAAAGGCTTATATTCAAACTAAGAACCAGAATCATGTTGAGCACTTTAAATGGACAAATAAATTTTCTACTACAAGGACTCTGTTGAGTATGCGTTCAGATATTCAGTGCTACCTCTGGATAGATGGTCTTGGCGTTGATTGGATTCCTTTCATTAGTCAGATTGTAAAAGAACATGAATCAGAAGGCTATTATTTGAATGAAGTGTATGTTGCAACTGCAAAAGTTCCCACAAGGACAGATATCAACAAGGCAGATGTTCAGGCTTTGTCTGGAGGATTGTTTGAGAAGACTGGCGACTTGGACGAAATAGCTCACACTTGCAGGGCTTATCCAAAGTTTGTCATCGATGATCTTGAAACAGTAAGGAAAGCAATACGTAAATTTTTGATTGAACATCCAGGCATGAAAATCGCGATAGTGTCTGACCATGGTATTTCATATTTGTCCCAACTTTTACCTGGATATAATCTTAAAGGATATAAATCAGATCACTACGGTCGTATTGCCGAAACAACTGTTCAGAGCAAAACTTCTATTGTAATAGACGACAAGTATGACATAATAAATATGCCAGACAATAAGACTATATGTCTTTGTGCATTGAAGCATGAGTCTTTGATGGCTAAGATTCCAGAAGGAATGGGATGTCATGGGGGATGTACTCCAGAGGAGCAGTTGGTTCCTGTCATGATAGTATCCCCAGAAAAGAATGTCGCCACATGGCGTGCCTCACTTAAATCATTTGAGATAGAGGAAGCAAATCCTATCGTTATGTATGAAATAGTCGGATTGGATTCTACTCAGACTCCATTTATTGAATACAACAATAAGAATTATGCTCTTAATGCTAAGGGGTGTGTTTTCACAAGCGAAAGATTACCTTTAGTAAAAGATGTGACGATGGTGAAACTCAGAATCGGCACATGGGAAAAAGAAGATACATTTACAATAAAGATGGCCGTTGAGGAAGACGACCTATTTGATTTCTAAAGTATGAATGCAAATATAGTTCAGAAAGTACAGACGTATTTGGGAGCACAAGCCTTATATAAGGATAGTGCAACAACAGGCAATCTCTTTGCCGGTCGTAACCTACCATCTTTCGTTAAGGATTATCTCCTTAAGAAATATGCTCATGGAGAAGATGTCGATAAAAATGGACTCACATCTTTTCTTAATAAGGTTATGCCTACAGGTGACATCCGTAGCCAATTAATATCAGGGCAGGATATAACCTTGCTAACGAGGTTTTCCGTCAATATTGATTTGGTGCATAATGTTCGACGTTTTGGAATTCCAGATCTTGGCATCAAGGAACGAGAAGGGCAAATCCCAGAGCATGTAGCTTCGAAACATCCCGAGTTGGTTGATGGCGAAATGTGGGGCATTATTAAAATGTGTCTTTTACCTGATGATGATGGCAAGAAGAGTCATGTAGAGATGGTTGATTTCAAACCATTTAAGCCCTATACGACTGTTGATGTGAGTTTTATTCAGAATGTCAGGAAGAACTTCACTACTCCAGAATGGATAGATCTAATTATTTCATCCATGGAGTACGAACCAGATTCTTTCGAAACAATGCATCAAAAACTAGAGTTCATTACTCGACTTCTGTTATTTGTGGAGCCACGTCTTAATGTCGTAGAACTTGCACCAAAAGGAACAGGTAAATCATATGTATTCAATAATATAAGCAAGTACGGATGGCTCGTGAGCGGTGGTAAGGTTACACGTGCTAAACTTTTCTACGATAGAGCTAAAGACCAATCAGGCATACTGAAAAATCATGATTTCTGCGCTTTTGACGAAATACAGACAATAGTCTTCCAAGAACCTGCTGAATTGCAAGGAGCATTGAAATCATATCTAGAACAAGGTAAGGCGACTATTGGCGACAAAGAGTTTACATCGGAATGTGGATTAATGTTAATGGGAAACATTCCTCTTACAGAGGATAGAAAACCTGTCAACAAACGTTACTTCGATGCATTACCAGATAATTTCCGAGAATCGGCTCTTCTTGACCGCTTCCATTGCTTTATTGAAGGATGGTATTTGCCTCGTATTAACAAAAGCATGATATACAAAGGTTGGACAATGAACATGGAGTATTTCTCTGAAATCATGCACACTCTTCGTGTCCAGAATACTTATAGCGAACTTTTTGATAAACTTGTAGATTATGACCGTCAAGCTGGTATGCGTGAGTTTACTGCAGTTAAGCGTATTGCCACAGCATACATTAAACTTCTCTTTCCACATTGGACAACAATAGAAGATGTCAATCTGGATGAGTTTGACACATTCTGCTTGCAACCTGCAATTCACCGTAGAGGCGTCATTCAGCAACAGTGCCATTATATTGATCCTGAGTACAAGGCTGAGATGCCAGCTATTTGGGTGAGAAGATAAACTATAATATTATTTGTCAATATGGAAAATTTAAGTTGGTTATTTGACGGATTAGGAACACAGATTATCACATTCCTAGTGGGGGCCATTACTGGTGGGTTTTGTGGATATAAGATTGGAATTCACAACAAGACAAAACAATCTCAGAAAGCTGGTAATAATTCATCTCAAACTCAAATCGGGTCGATTAACTATGGAGCTAATAAGTAAAAAGGATTTGGAACAACAGCAGAAAGCTGGCGACAACTCAACCCAGATTATGGTTGCAGGAGATTTGAATACAGGTATTACTGAGCAGCAAGCAAGGGATATTTGTAGAGCTGAATGTGCAATTGCTCTGCAGAATTGGGCTTTCCAAGCAGGAGCATTTGCTGAAGCTAGAATTCAGAAGTTAGAAGACAAGGTATTGCCAAAAATGTTGTCTTATGACAAGAATCTGAGTATTTTTGGCGATCCTGGTTTTCAGATATTACTTAGAAAGGCTCAAATAGCAGCAGCTTCGTCTGAAAGAGAGAATGATTATGAAATCTTGTCAGATCTATTGTTACATCGTGCAGAACAAGATAAAAATAGAGAGCGAAGATTGGGTATAGCCAAAGCTATTGAGGTTGTTGACCAGATTGATGAAGTCGCACTTATTGCCTTGTCTATTGTGTATGCAGTTTCAAAATATACCCCAATCAGTCCAAAACTAAATGAAGGTCTAAAGGTTCTGGATATTCTATATGGCAAGATTATAGACAAAAAGAGTTTACCTGCAAATTCATCTTGGATGGAACATTTAGATTTACTATCAGCCATAAGGCTAAGTCCAAAAGGCATAAACTCATTCAAGAAGTTGGAGGAATATATGCCAGATCAATTGAAAAAATATTTTGAAGCTGGATTAAAAATAGATTCAGATGAATACAAACTTGTGTTAGAAAAGTTCAACACAGTAGGAGCTCCATTATCTTGTTTCGAACCACATCCACTAAAAAAAGGATATGTGCATCTTACTACATCTCGAGAAGTGGACAATATTTTCTTGTTATTAAAAACTCCTCAGGGCACAATTCAAACACCTCTTTCAAAACAACAAAAAGATGCTTTTGAATATGCAAATAGTATAAATTTCACATTGAATTGCAAAGACAATGAGATGACGGAATCTTTTTGGAAGATATGGGAAGGCTATCCAAACCTAAAGGAAGTAAGGTCTTGGTGGAATAAATTAGAGTCGCACTTTCAAATTACTCCAGTTGGAGAGGCATTAGCTAATGCTTACATTCGTGGAAAAGAACCATCTATTCCACCGATGTATTAACTAATTAAAAATAATGAAAAATGATAGGAAATAGCGACATACTGGTAAAAGAACTCTGCAAGCTTCCCAAGGAAGTTGGCTGGGTTGAGTTCAAGCATAACAATTGCGAGCCAACGATGATTGGTGAGGACATTAGTGCCCTTGCCAATAGTGCTACTTTGAACGACCGCGACTATGCCTATATGATATGGGGCGTAGATGACACTACCCATGAGATAATTGGTACAAAGGTGCGGTTGCAGATGGAGAAGAAAGGCGAGCAGGAGTTGGAGAACTGGCTTCGCTATATGCTCTCCAAGAATGCGGATTTTGAATACTATGATGCTGAGATAGATGGCAAGCATGTAGAACTGATTCGTATTCACAAGGCTCTAAATGAGCCTGTAAGCTTCCAGAAGGTTGACTACATACGGAGTGGTAGCTACACGAAGAAGTTGCATGAGTTCCCTGTATTCCGTGCTCAGTTGTGGGACAAATTGCGTCATGCCCAGTTTGAGGATGTATGCGTCAAGACTGACCAAAGATATGAGGACATCATCAGACTGCTTCAGGTGGATGCCTACTTTACTCTGCTCAAAATACCACAGCCTGCTGAGAAGGAAGCTGTTGTGCATTATCTGAATGAGGATGGCATCATCCAGAAACAGGACAATGGATTATATAGCATTACCAATCTTGGCGCCATATTGTTTGCCAAGGACTTGAATGAGTTTGCCCGTTTAGGCCGTAAGGCTATGCGTGTGGTGAAGTATAAGGGCATCAACCGTCTGTTGATTCAAAAAGAGGAGCCTTTTAATCAAGGCTATGCTATTTGCTTTGAAAATATCGTGCGCTATGTGAATGCCTTGCTGCCAAGCAATGAGGATGTTAATGCGGTTCAATTGTTAACAACAAGCAAGTTCCCTCTCCCATCTGTAAGAGAAGCTATTGCAAACAGCCTCATTCACCAGGACCTATATATTACAGGAGCTGCACCAGTAGTGGAGATATTTGACAATCGTATTGAAGTGACGAATCCTGGTACACCCTTAGTAGATGTGCTTCGTATCATAGATAATCCTCCGAAGTCACGAAACGAGAAACTTGCTTCGCTCATGCGTCGATTGAAGATGTGTGAGGAACTTGGTCGTGGTTGGGACAGAATGGTGCTGGCATGTGAAGCTCAATACATTCCGGCTCCACGCATCGAAGTGTTCCAAGATAGCACAAAAGTTGCTCTCTTCTCTGCAATGGAGTTTAGCAATATCCCGATGGAAGATAAGTTGTGGTCATGTTATCTCCATGCTTGCCTTATGTATATACAAGGTGATGCCTTGACAAACAAGTCGCTGAGAGACAGGTTTGGTATTCCTGAAACATCATCCAGCAGTTCTTCTAGATTAATCAAGGAAGCGATAGGAAAGAACTTGATAAAAGTACTTGATCCAAATACTGCTCCTCGATATATGAAGTATATTCCCATCTGGGCATAGATTTAACTTGCCTGTAACTTGCTGGTAACTTGCTGAGACGTGCCAAAAGCGGAATAGCATTTCGCTAACATGTTGATAATCAGTGATAATTGAGAATAAGTTTAACTTGCCGGTAACTTGCTGGTAATTTGCTAAAGAAGAAAAATAGACATAGATATGTTATTCGGAAAAAAGATTAGAGAACTAAGAGATGAGAATGGCGTACTGCAACGCCAGTTGGCTGCACTATTGGAGATAGACACCCCGATGTTCAGTAAGATTGAACGTGGCGATAGGCGTGCTAAGCGCGAACAAGTTATAAAACTTGCAGAGTACTTCCATCAGGATGAGAACGAAATGCTGACCCTCTGGCTGGCTGACAAAGTGCTTGATGCGGTGGATGGCGAGCAAGAACTCAGTTCGCAAGCCATTGAAGTTGCCCAAGAACAAATCAAAGACCTGTAAAAGTATGGAGATTGATATTTTCCCTATACCCCATCGGAAGGAAGGGATTGCTAGAAACTTGGACAAGGGGTTCCTTGGCATTCTCATCATCACTTACGTCATTGCGGCTTACAAAACAGCTCAGTGGATAGTGGGTGGAAATAATGACTTTGTGTGTGTTCTGCTCACAATTCCGATATTCGTTGGCTATTACGCTCTGTTTGTGCTTGCCTGTCATGGCATCAAGACGGGACTCTATGCTTACTTCAAGTCTCACCGCAAAGAATGGAACAGCATAGCAGACCGCGAGGAGATGGAGGAGTACATCGCTCTGAACCTTGGCCATATACAGAAGAAGGCACAAGAGAAGACGGCAACTATCACCAATACAAAGAATGCTGCACCTATTGCTGATGACACTCCCAAAAGAGAACGCAATGTAGAATCACATAGTCCAGAAGAAATAACTGTTACTCCTGAGGCATTGGAAAAGTTGCAGTTGAAGCGTGACATCCAAAAGGCACATGACGAGTTGGAGGTATTCATCAATCAAGTGCAAATTGACCGCAAGCAGATGAAAGAAGCAAAAGTCGCTCGCGAAGCAAGGAAACTTGATGCCATCCTCAAATATACCCGTTATTCGCTCATGCCTCATGGTTTCACGGATGAGGAACTGTATCAGATAGAGGAAGCTGTCAAACTTCTTGTTGAACTCAATGGTGTTACCCGAATGGAAGTCCTTTCCGTCAGCAAGAAGAAGGGGCTGAAGCAAGCCGACCTAAAGAACTTCTGCTGGAATATAGCAAACCAATACGGAATTGATCCGAAGACAACGGCTCTGTTTGCACTCAATCTGTTTTATGCCTGGTTTAGCAACACCGAACCTTCAAGCATACAAAAGACGCTGCGCAACACTGCGGGCTCATATACAATCGAAATTGATGCGAACATCATAGACCATCTGCCTCAGTTGGAAGAGAAAGTACTTGGCAAGAATCACCAATAGTGTATTTATCGATTCCTATGCTTGTTCATCACAACCGCCTCTATTATATCTTCTTATCGTTCACATGTCATTGTAACGTATTGATACACAATGATGTTTAGATTTGAGGAAGTGAAGTAAATATCGGTAAACAACGATAACTAGTCGTCCCTTAAAAAGATTATTATCTACTAGTATTCAGT
>ULQU01017656.1_pt1 | contig 25462 bp, 24 predicted proteins | sample 1954841 | NCBI WGS metagenome assembly ULQU01 (sample SAMEA4835664, study PRJEB28245) | human gut metagenome | biome: gut microbiome; material: fecal sample | place: Denmark | collected 2008
TCACCGGAAATGCTGAACGGGTATCCGCCGGAATATGCACTCTGGACGTTGAACCGGGTGCAATTCTTCAGTTTTCTTACATAGGTTATATATCTCAAGAAATTTCAGTAGATGGACGTTCGACGATTAACGTACAAATGAAAGAAGATACGAAAACTATAGAAGAAGTAGTTGTAGTAGGTTATGGTTCTCAAAAGAAAGAAACGTTAACCGGTTCTGTAGCAAATATAAAAGGAGATGAAATAACCAAAAGTCCGGCACCGAATGTTAGTAGCTCTTTATCGGGTAAATTACCGGGATTGGTTGTAAACCAGCGTACAGGAGAACCTGGTAGAGATGATCCGAATATAGTTATTCGTGGCTTTGGTACATTTGGAGACAGTTCACCTTTAATCATTATAGATGGAGTAGAACGTGATAATATGAGTCGTATGAACCCTGAAGATATTGAAAGTATTTCAGTATTGAAAGATGCTTCTGCCGCTATCTATGGTGCACGGGCTGCCAATGGAGTTATTTTGATAACAACAAAAAAAGGAAAAATAGGTAAACCTGAATTTTCTTTCAATATGAATGTTGCTTTTTCTTCTCCGACAGTAAAGCCGGAAATGTTGGATGCAGCAACATTTGCAGAAGCTTATAATGAAGGTGACTGGTACAGGAAAGGACGTCCGTCTGAATATACACCAGTATATACAGATGAAGTCATCCAGAAATATCGTGACGGATCGGATCCTATTTTATATCCGAACACGAATTGGGTGGATGAAACGCTGAGACCTTTTTCTTTGCAGACACGTAGCAGCTTTCAGGTAAATGGAGGTACAGAGTCCGTACGTTATTTATTGTCTTTTGGGTCTTTGACACAAGGACCAGGATATTATCATCAAAATGAAAAAAACAGACAATATACATTCCGGGCAAATGTCAATGTGGATTTAAGTAAAAATCTTACAGTTGGAGCCAATATTAGTGCTATAATCAACAATCAGCAACACTCTTCAGTTGAGACATGGATTAATTTTACAAACATATTGGAGTCAAGTCCATTGTTGGTTGCCCGTTATCCTAATGGGCTTTTAGGAGGAGGTCGTATGGGAGAAAGCCCCTTATTGCTGGATCAGAGAGGTTTTGATAAAATAAGTAGTACTCCAATTTATTCAACATTTACGGCTACCTATAAAGTTCCATGGGTTGAAGGCCTGAAAATAGAAGGATCATTTAATTACGATATCAATAATAAGTTTGAAAAGTTGTTCCAGATTCCATACTACTATTATGAATATAATACAGTAACCGAAGCATATGATAAGATACAAGGTACAGGTACATCATCTGCAACATTAACAGATACTTACAGCCGATGGACTACCCTGTTGTATAATTATCGGATTTCTTATGATCGTCAATTCGGCAAACACCGCATATCAGCAATGTTAGGCCATGAACAACAAATCAATACTTATTCATATGCGATGGCATATCGTAAGAATTTTTTAAGTTCTTCAATTGATCAGATCAATGTTGGTGGTTCTTCTGCAGAGGATAAAAATAATGGAGGTTCAGAAACAAAAACTGCTCGTAATAACTTCTTTGGAAGATTTAATTATGACTATAACTCAAAGTATTTGGTAGAATTGGTATTCCGTTATGATGGTTCACAAAATTTCCCGGCCGGAAAACGGTATGGATTTTTTCCTGCAGGATCTGTTGGTTGGAGAATATCAGAAGAATCATTTATCAAGGATAACGTAAACTTTATAGATCAATTAAAGCTGCGTTTTTCTCTTGGACAAATCGGTAATGACCGGGTTGATGCTTATCAATATCTACAGACTTATTCATTTGGAGGTAACTATGTATTCGGTACATCTGACGCATCCGGTATTTATGCCAATTTAATGCCTAATCCTAATATTACTTGGGAGACAAGTACGAAAATGGACGCCGGCTTTGACTTGACAATGTGGAACGGTCTGCTTGGAGCTGAGTTTACTTATTTTAAAGAAAGAAGATCCGACATCTTGACAGCACGTAATTTGTCTGTTCCTAATACATTAGGATTCTCTGGCCTTCCTGATGAAAATCTTGGTGAAGTAGAGAATAGGGGTGTTGAATTAAAATTAACACATCGCCAGGTACTTAATGATTTCTCATATAGCATAGAAGGAAATTTGTCATATGCAAAAAATAAAATCATATTCATGGATGAAACGCCTAACGCAGAGCCTTATCAAAATCAGACCGGACATCCGGTAGGTGCAGGGCTGTATTATAAAGCTGATGGTATATTCAATACAGAAGAGGAATTGAACTCTTATCCTCATGCTGATGGAACGCAAGTAGGTGATATTAAAATTGTCGATTTAAATAATGACGGTGTCATTGACTCTGATGACAGATATCGTTTTGATTATTCAGCTACACCGCGTTTCGTCTTTGGACTTGGTGGTTCATTCAGTTATAAGAATTTTGATTTGAGCATTTTCTTCCAGGGACAGACAGGAGCCTATAATTATGACTCTGAATTTACACAATTAGGTGGATCCGATCCTAAAAATACATTTGTTGCACGTGCAAAAGACCGTTGGACTGTAGACAATCCTAATGGTACCATGCCAAGAGCTGATGCATACCAGTTAGGCAATACAACATTTTTCTTGTATGATGCTACATTCATTCGTCTTAAAAATCTTGAGTTTGGCTATACATTACCCGATACTTGGGCCTCACGTTTGCATTTGGGAAGCCTAAGAGTTTATGTCAGTGGATTCAATGTATTGACATGGGCTAAGGAAATAAAATGGACCGATCCTGAATTAAGCGGATATTCTCTTTATTATCCTCAACAGAAAGTATTTAACGTTGGTTTAAGTCTTAAATTCTAACAATTGCCGTTATGAAAAAATTTTTATTATTTATATTTACTATTTCCATGGTCACATCCTGTGATATATTAGATATTACTCCAAAAGATCGTATAACAGAAGATGTAGTTTGGGAAGATGAAAATTTGATTCGTGCTTATCATACAAATCTGTATAATTCTCTTTTACATGGCTTCCGTCAAAACATGCAATCAAAAGCCACAGATGAGGTTTATTGCACAAATGCAGGTGGAATGAACATTATTCCTTATGGGACAATAACCCCAGATAATGTAACTACTGTATCATCTACAGATTGGGCCGGTGGTGGAAATTTATATATATGGGACACTGCTTTCCAGAATATCCGTAAGATTAATATATTCTTGGAACAAATGAATCTTACTGCTATTTCTTTTGATGATAAAGACAGATTGATTGCTGAAGCTAAATTTTTAAGGGCTTATGTTTATTTTATGCTGTTGGCCCGTTTTGGTGAAGCACCTATTATAGAGCAGTCTTATGAAATGGGAACAGATGTCAAATTCACAAGTAATTCCTTTGATGAATGTGTGGCATTTATAGAAAAAGATATTTCGGAAGCAATGCCTGCACTGCCTGTTGCATATAATACTACTGATGCGAATTTTGGAAGAGCTACGCAGTCGGCATGCCAGGCTTTGTTATCAAGACTATATCTTTATGCGGCTTCCCCATTGTATAACCTGGATAATGATATTAAAAAGTGGGAAAAGGCGTCAATAGCGGCCAAGACTTTTATAGACACCTATGTTCCAAACACATACGATTTGCATCCGGATTATGAGACTTGTTTTAATCAACCTAGTGGTACCGCCAATAAGGAAATTATCTTTGCAAGAAATTTTACGGCATCTAATGGTCATCAAGCTCCGATGGATAATTTGAACCGTCGTTATGGAGGTTATGGAGGCTGGTGGGCAGGGAACGGTCCTTCCCAGAATCTGGTAGATGATTATGACATGAAATCTACAGGACTTCCTCCTTTCATATGGGTCAATGGAGAACAACAAATAAATCCGGAATCAAATTATGACCCTCAGAATCCGTATAATGACAGAGATCCCCGATTCTATGCAACTGTTATATACGATGGCGGGACTTACCATGGAGACGTTTTCGAAATGTGGGTATCGTCTGATCAGAAAACATGGGGAATCGATAATTATAGACAGAATGGCGATAATCCTATGACAAATTATGTATTGCGCAAATTTATGCCGGATGAAAATACGCCTTTGAGTTGGCAAATGACTTATACCATTCCATGGATTTTCTTCAGAGTTGGGGAAATTTATTTGAATTATGCTGAGGCTGAATTTGAACTTGGACATGAGGATGTATGTAGAAAGTATATTAACAAAATACGTCAACGTGTAGATATGCCAGATATACCTGAGACGGTAACAGGCGAAGAATTGAGAACGCGTTTATATAATGAACGTAGAGTTGAATTGGCTTTTGAGGAGCATCGTTATTTTGATGTACGCAGATGGATGATAGCAATGGACGTCGATAATCGTCCGATCCGGGGTATGACGATAATCAAAGAAGCTGATGGAAAGAAAACTTATAAAGTTGAGAAACTGTTAGACCGTGTATTTAAACCTCAGATGTATCTGTTGCCAATTGCAACTGACGAGATTCGTAAGAATGACGGTAAATTGCAACAGACAAGAACATGGCGTGAATAAAATAATATTTTTATAAAACAGGAATGATAGGCCCTGGAGAGGAGAAAGCAATATTTTTCGGAAAAGGCTCCAGACCTATCATTCTATATAACATATTATTGATAGCCATTTCAGTTATTGCATTTTCCATTGTTGATATACTGTTACCATCGATACTGTAAATTTCATCGGAAATATTGAAATAAAAAGTTCATATAGAAAAATCCTATATATCAATATCTTAAATCTTAATTTTCACGAAATAGGATGGAGGTTATGTGTGAGATAAGAACATTTCTATAATGGATTTGATTGTTTTTCGTTTGATGAATGTTTCAAGTTGTTCATGGATTATATGAACAAAAACAATAGAATAATTAACCTTTAAAAATTATAATAATGAAATACCGTGATTTAGGAAAGACAGGGCTGAAAGTACCTGTTTTAAGTTTTGGAGCATCTTCGCTTGGAGGTGTATTTCACTCAATTAAGGAAAATGATGCTCTTAAGGCCGTATTTACTGCTATAGAAAACGGTTTGAACTTTATAGATGTATCACCATATTATGGATATTATAAAGCGGAAACTGTTTTAGGTAAGGCTTTGAAAGAACTTCCGAGAGATTCTTTTATATTGTCAACCAAAGTAGGACGTTATGGAAAAGACGGTGTAAACACGTGGGACTACTCTGCGAAAAGGGCGAAAGAAAGTGTTTTCGAAAGTATGGAAAGGCTTAACGTTGATTATGTTGATTTGATCAATGTTCATGATATTGAATTCGCAGATTTACATCAGGTTGTAAATGAAACATTGCCGGCATTGGTGGAATTGAGAGAACAAGGCGTTGTAGGTCATGTTGGTATCACTGACTTGCAGTTGGAAAATCTGAAATGGGTAATAGAAAATTCTGAACCGGGGGTAGTGGAATCTGTGTTGAATTTCTGTCATTATACACTCAATGATGATAAATTAATTGATTTTCTGGATTTCTTTGAAGAACATGGAATAGGTGTAATTAATGCTTCACCATTTTCTATGGGACTTCTTACCCAGAGAGGTATTCCTGACTGGCATCCAGCTCCGAAACCGTTGGTTGAGGTTTGTAAGAAGGCTGCTGCATATTGTTCTGAACAGGGGTATCCGATAGAGAAACTTGCCATACAGTATGCTGTTAGTAATCCAAGAATACCTACAACATTATTCAGTTCCTCAAATCCAGATTCTGTACTAAAGAATATAAAATATATTGAGGAACCGATAGATTGGGAATTAGTGAAGAAAGTGAAAGAAATTATTGGCGATCAGCAAAGAGTAAGTTGGGCTAACTCTTAATTCAATTATTACTATGGGAATGACAATTATTGATGCACATTCACATTTGTGGCTGTACCAGGACACGGAAGTTAACGGTCTTAAAATACAGACTATGGAGAATGGCCTATCATTGTTCATGGGGGAAGTGCGCCAAATGCTTCCTCCATTCATGATTGACGGACGTAACAGTGCGGAAGTCTTTTTGGCAAATATGAATTACGCTCAGGTGGGAGCAGCCGTAGTCACACAGGAGTATATAGACGGAATACAGAATGAATACCTTCTGGAAGTCATGAAGAAATACCCGAACAGGTTTTTTGTGTGCGGCTTGTGTGAATTCAGAAAAGATGGATTTTATCAACAGGCAGAGGAACTTATAAGACAGGGGTTTAAGGGTATTAAGATACCGGCACAAAGGCTTATTATGAAAGACAAAAGGGTGTTCCTTAATTCGGCTGAAATGATGAGAATGTTTCATCTTATGGAGAAAAATAATATAATCCTTTCTATAGATCTTGCTGATGGGGATATGCAGGTAGGTGAACTTGAAGAGGTTATAACTGAATGTCCGGATCTTAAAATTGCTATTGGACATTTCGGAATGGTTACTACAAAGGGATGGACAAGCCAGATCAAACTTGCCAGACATGATAATGTGATGATTGAGTCAGGTGGCATTACCTGGCTTTTCAATGAAGAGTTTTATCCTTTTAAAGGTGCCGTGAAAGCCATAAAGGAAGCCGCTGATTTGGTAGGGATAGAAAAGCTTATGTGGGGGTCCGACTATCCCAGAACTATTACAGCCATCACTTACAGAATGTCGTATGACTTTGTTTTAAAATCCAAGGAATTGACAGACTGCGAGAAGGAATTGTTTTTAGGGAAAAATGCTCAAGCCTTTTATGGGTTCAAGGACTTGCCGGATCTTCCTTACATAAAAAATATGTCAGAATGAAATACAAATATATAATACCTTTATCGCTCATTTTCAGCCTGTTTTTCTTATGGGCAATAAGTAGCAATCTACTTCCTACCATGATAAGGCAACTTATGAAAACATGCGAACTTAATGCATTTGAAGCTTCATTTACTGAGGCTGTATATTGGCTTGCATATTTCATTTTTCCTATTCCAATAGCTATGTTCATGAAGCGTTTTAGCTATAAAGCAGGCATTATAGTAGGTCTATTGTTGGCTGCGATAGGAGGATTGTTGTTCTTTCCTGCATCGGCTATCAAGGAATACTGGGCATATCTTGTAATCTTTTTTATTATTGCTACAGGTATGTGTTTTCTTGAAACGGCCGCCAATCCTTATGTTACTGCATTAGGTTCGCAAGAAACAGCTTCAAGACGTTTGAACCTGGCTCAGTCATTCAATGGACTTGGAGCTTTTATTTCTGCCATGTTTTTAAGCAAACTTATACTTACAGGGTATAACTATACGCGTGAAACATTACCACAAGATTATCCGGGTGGCTGGGAAGAATATATACAAATGGAAACAGATGCGATGAAATTACCGTATCTTGTTCTTGCCGGGTTACTTGTTTTAATTGCCGTAATATTTATGCTTTCCAAATTGCCTAAGATAGACAATGAAGGCAGTGATGGAAAAAGTTCCCGACTGATAAATTTTGCAGTTCTTAAAAGGCCGCATCTAAAATGGGGAGTAATAGCGCAATTTTTTTACAATGGTGGACAAACGGCGATAAATAGTTTATTTCTTGTATACTGCTGTATGTATGTAGGGTTGCCTGAAGACAAGGCAACTACTTTTTTCGGCTTATATATGCTTGCTTTCCTTATAGGGAGATGGATAGGAACCATGCTTATGGTACGTTTCAGACCACAGGATATGTTGCTGACTTATTCCATTGTAAACATAATTCTCTGCGGAATTATAATTTTATTCGGTGGTATGATAGGCTTGTATGCGATGTTGGCTGTATCCTTCTTTATGTCAATAATGTATCCGACCCAGTTTTCGTTAGCTATCAAGGATTTGGGGGAAGATACAAAAAGTGGTTCGGCATTCTTGGTAATGGCTATCATCGGTAACGCCTGTATTCCACAGCTTACGGCTTATTTCATGAACCACCACAAGGATGTTTATTATTGTGCATATATTATCCCTTTGATATGCTTCTTTTTTACTGCATATTATGGATGGAAAGGCTATATAGTTAAAAGATAATTATTCATATTAAATCTAATAAATAAAAAAATGAAAGCATTACAAATTGTTGACACAGGTGTGGTCAGATTGACAGATGTTGAAAAACCAGTTCCTGGAGTGGGGGACATATTACTTCGTATAAAATATGTAGGATTCTGCGGCTCGGATCTTAATACTTATCTAGGCAGAAATCCTATGGTAAAGATGCCCGTAATTCCTGGTCATGAAGTGGGGGCCGTAATTGAAGAAATTGGCAGTAATGTTCCTTCTGGATTTTTTAAGGGAATGGCTGTAACGGTAAATCCATATACAAATTGCGGGAAATGTTCTTCATGTAGAAATGGGCGTGTTAATGCATGTGAACATAATGAAACTTTAGGAGTTCAGCGCAATGGTTCTATGCAGGAATTTTTAGTACTGCCGTGGACAAAGATAATCCCGGCGCAGGGACTTAATCCAATGGAATGTGCACTAATAGAACCGATGAGCGTCGGTTTTCATGCTGTTTCAAGAGGACAAGTTACTGATATTGATGTAGTAGTTGTAATCGGGTGTGGAATGATAGGTCTGGGGGCCTTGATAAGAGCGAGTCTTAGAGGAGCAACCGTAATAGCTGTCGATATAGATGACGAAAAGTTGGAAATAGCTAAGAAGTTAGGAGCTAGATATGGTATAAATTCTAAAAAAGAAGACGTCATTCAACGTGTAAGGGAAATAACGGACGGGTATATGGCAGATGTTGTTATTGAAGCCGTTGGAAGTCCTGCAACATACATTACTGCAATAGATATTGTTTCTTTTACAGGTAGAGTTGTGTGCATTGGGTATGCTAAGAGTGAAGTGTCTTTCCAGACTAAATATTTCGTTCAAAAAGAATTGGATATTCGAGGCTCAAGAAATGCCATGCCGGAAGATTTTAGAGCTGTGATACAATACCTGAAGAATAGCAATTGTCCGAAAGACAAGCTTATATCTGGAATATTCAAACCGGAGAATGCAGGTGACGCTCTTAAAGCGTGGTCTGAAAATCCGGGTAAAGTGTTCAGAATATTAGTTGAATTCTAACTTTAATTGTGTACGTTAATGTGAGTTCAAAATAAATTCAGAAAGCCGTAGCAACCCGGTGTTGAAGTGAACTCTATCTAAAATAAAGAACCGCCATGTGCGGAACCGCATGCATGGTGGTGTGAGAGGCCGGAAAACGAAAGTAGGAAGAAAACTACTTCGTTTTCCTCCTACTCTATATTTACCAGTCGGGGTGACTGGTATCTAACCTGGATTTTTTTATCTTTGTCTCATTTCCTCTTATTTTGTTATTTTAATCTGATAACCAATTGCTTGTCGTTTTATGAAATCATATAATAGCATCAAACAGAAAAGAAAAACATAGATTTTGCGGAACAAAAACGGAACATTCTTTCTGTTTGTTCCGTACTTTTAGTATCTTTGTTATGGATTCAAAAGTAGTTAATATGGCAAATATTAAATTCATCATCCGTGATATGGATGCAAAGACGGAACAGACCGTTTATGTCACATCGAGATTCGGTAGAAACGAAAAGCTGATGTACGCAACACCCTTAAAAGTGAAGCCTTCCTTGTGGGATGAAAAAAAGGAGAGAGTAAGAAATACCGGTTATTGTTCTTATCGTGAGGAAGTGAACGGGGCTTTAAATGCTATTGATGCTTTGATAAAATCTTTCATGGCTCAGGTAGCTATGTCTGAAAGTGAAACTTTGTCGAAAGATTCGCTCAAGAACCTTCTGGACGTTCATTTCGGGAAAAAGAGAGCACAGGCCAAAGATTTTCATTCCTATTTCGAAGAGTTCATCAAGAATTGCGAAACAAGGACAAACCCGAAACGGGGCGGTCAGACGCTTTCCTATAAGACTATGAGGGAATATGCAAGGACGTATCACTATATCCTAGAATATGAAAAGAAAAGAGGAGTAAAACTGGATTTTAACAATATCAACCAGTCCTTCATGAACGATTTTATCGCATTCCTTCAGGAACAGAACCTTAGTACAAATACTATCGGCCATAAGATAGTCTGTATAAAGGCTTTTATGCGCTCTGCAAACGAGAATGATTTGACAAGCAACACGAAGTTCCAGTTCTTTAAAGGTGTGTCAGAGCAAAGTGATAACATTGCGTTGTCTGAGGATGAACTTGACAGTCTGGCCCGATTTGATTTTTCATCATGCCCAAGACTTGAACGGGTGCGTGATTTGTTTCTGATAGGTTGCTGGACCGGATTGCGTTTTTCTGACTTTACCAGTATAAGGAAAGAAAACATAGCTGGTGGAATGATAACCATTACACAGCATAAGACCGATGCGCCTGTAGTTATTCCTGTGCATCCGGTGTTCAAGGCCATTTGGGACAAATATGAAGGTGATCTTCCAGCGAATATAAGCAATCAGAAGTTTAACGACTATATCAAGGAAGTTTGTAGGATAGTTGGTATAAACAGCCGGATATTGAAATCAATCACACGTGGAGGTAAGAAACAGACTACCGTTTATGAGAAATGGCAACTGGTGAGCAGCCATACGGCTCGGAGAAGTTTTGCGACAAATCTATATAAATCTGGGTTCCCTGCTGTATCTATCATGCAGATTACTGGCCATCGTACAGAGTCCGCATTCCTGAAATATATCAAAGTGACTAAAGAAGAACATGCCAAGATGCTGATGATGCACTGGCAGAAGAATGGTAACCTGTTAAAAGTTATGTAATATGGGACGATTTACAGATAGATGCATTGAAAACCTATTAGGCGAACTTCAAATGTATGCAGAAAGAGCAAATCAAGCGATGTCTTTAATTATTGACAACTTCCAGCTTTCCTATAATGAGCAGGAAGATACTGTTGACTTAACGAGAATTAAACATCCAGATTGGTATGGTAACGATTTTGAGGGTGTTTGTAGAGTAACATTAGAATCATACGAGGGTATTATAGACGATGATACGGATAAGCAATATGAATATTACCTTGATTTAGTTGAATCGTACTTTAGTGAATTTGAGGATGAAAAAAGATATACTCTTTTGCGCAAATTAATAAAATCAAGTTCTTTTTTTCTATGGCATCAATCATTAGTACTACATGATTTTATATCCGATTATAGGGAGCAAGATTGCGAAATAATGGAAGCGTTTGAGGGAAGTTATGCAAACTCCATTCTTTGTATAATTGACGATTTTTATAGTTTCATACGTGAAGTCATAGATTTGTGTAAGATTTATAAGATTGATGCTTATAATATTGCCATAGAGTTATATCCGACACTAAAAGACATTGAACTATCATTGTTTGATAAGGATTATATCGTTCAGGAGGATGAAACAAAGGAGCTAATCAAGAAAAACGGAGTAACTATAAAACAAAAGACGAGTGCAATTATTTCGCTGATTAGAGCAGCAGGATTTACTTCCTATGACAATACGAAGATGGCAGATTTCATATCGTGGCTAACTGATGGGAACAGTGAGTATATTAGGCAGAAATGTATCACGGCTGACATTAATAAAAAAGATGCAGCCATATTAAAAAAGGAATTTTCAATGATAGGCATAAATTATGATGTGGAAACACACAAAATAGTAAAAGAATAGCAAAGTTGTAATATTACTCGCTATATTACACGTAGCAAAAACAAAGAGATTTGCATCCATAAAACTAAGAATAACAAAATTTTTAGATTATGGATGCAAATTTTTTATCTCCTAACTCAATGCTTATTCAAGGCGTAACGATGAGCGACTTTGAAAGCATGATTAGCCGTCTACTTGATAAGAAGCTGGCTAATATCTTAGAATCTATTCCCCGACAGGAAGAAACCCCTAAAAACGGGTTGAACAAACGTAAAGAAGCGGCTACTAAGCTGCGTGTTTCCCTTGTAACCTTAGATGCGTGGACGAAAGCAGGAATCATAAACGCTCACCGTATTGGAGGCCGTGTGTACTATACAGATAAAGATATCAATGATGCCTTGAAAAAGGTGTCTAAATAAAAAGAAAGGAGTTATCATGGATATAGCCAATAATAACCCCGGACAGACGCACGATTACACCCACAAAGATACGAATAATTCATCTAAATATCAATCCGTTAAAAGAAAATTAAATTATATTCAAGCCATATCCGCGGAACAAATGAAGTTCAAAGCGGAAATTACTGAAGACAAATTTAAATATAAGAATCATATTCTTGATTTATCCTTACCCACTAATGAGCCTAAGTTTTTTTTCAATATCGGCAATATTCCAACTATTCCACAGAGTGAGCTTGTAGGAATTAAGGGGCGTGCCAAAATGGGGAAAAGCCAATTAGAGTATTACCTTATTGCAGTAATGTTATCTGGAGTGTCTCGTGGGCAGGTGAAGCCATTACAGAGCCAATACAAGGTTTTGTTATTCGATACTGAACAGTCACAGGTTAGTTTGAAGAAATGCTGTCAGAGAGCCTTAAAATTCGCAGGGCTTCCAACTGATAAGAATGAGGTGCGCTTTCTTCCGTTCTTTATGCGCCCTCTTACTATCGAGGAGCGCAGAAAGACGATAGAGGATGCGGTACGAGAGGAAGAACCAGATATTATATTTATTGATGGAGTGCGTGACTTGCTCCAAGACTTTAACAACCTTGACCAGAGCAATGACCTTATTCAGTGGCTTCTTCAACTTACAGCCAAATACGGTTGTACCATCGTATCAGTATTGCATCAAAACAAAGCAAAAGAAGATGGTAATATGAGGGGACATTTGGGAACTGAGCTTTTGAACAAGCTGACTGACTGTTTCGAGGTATCAAAGAAAGACGGAAAGTTTATCGTCACCTGTACAGACAGCCGTAACGTGCCTTGCTCCGATTTCGCTTTCTCCATTGATGCTGAGGGGAACTTTCAGACAGAGGAAACGGAAGCGGAAAATAAGAATAATGCACGTATTGCTGATATACAAAGGGTACTTAGATTATGCTTTAAGGAACATCAAAGAATGGGTTATATGGATTTGGTAAGGTGTTATGCTTTGGAAGCTGCAACTTCGGAAATCACTGCTAAGCGACATATTAAAGAAGCTAAAGAGAATAACTTCATTTCGGTATCAAATAGCCTTTATTTGCTGACACCACCGTAAAAGTGCAACATGGGATAAAAGTAGTATCATGTACACACCCCTCTATAGAGGGGGTTGTGATACCAGTGATACTAATATACCTTTTAACGGTATCACTGATACCTATTTGATACCAATGATACCATTGCACTAAATATTAACTTTTAAATGATTCTTTGATATGAATAATTACACATACAGTTTGCAGAAATACAGCGGGCGGAACAGCCGTTATACTTGCCCGTCTTGTGGGCGACCTCATTGTTTTACCCTTTATGTGGATGCCAACAACCAGCCGATTGCCGAAGATGTCGGACGATGTGAACACCTTAATTCATGTGGATATGAAAAAACGCCTAAGATGTATTTTGATGAGCACCCAGAAGAGCGGACAGAATACCAGTCAATATTGCCTCAGCAGAAAAAAGAGGTTAAGACGGATTATATACCGTTCCATTTGATACAACAAAGTGAGGGAACGAACAATAATTTAATGAAGTATTTGAGTGAATTTTTCAGTGAGTCTGATATAAAACAGGTAACAACATCTTATCATTTGGGATGCACAAAGAAAAACGAAATTATATTTCCTCAGATAGATCATGCCGGTATGTGCCGTACAGGAAAAGTTATGCAATATGGAACAGACGGGCATAGAGTTAAAGGTAGTGTTTTTGATGCGGTGGACTGGCTTCATGCCCGATATATGAAAAAACAAGGTAAAGGAACTTCTGATTTTCATTTGAAGCAATGTTTGTTCGGTGAGCATTTGTTGGCCAAACGGCCCAACGATATTGTTTGCTTGACAGAAGGTGAGAAATCGGCTGTTATCGCTGCGATGGTATTTCCGCAATTTGTATGGGTATCCTGTGGAGGAAAACAAGCAATAACCCCTGAAAGATGCAAGCCATTGGCAGGGCGTAATGTAATAGTGTATGCTGATGCTGACGCTGTTTCTGAATGGAGTGAAAAAATAAAAAAACTGAATTTTTGCAGGAGCATTCGTTTATCAGATTGGTATAAAGATGAGCCCAAAGGCAGTAAAAGAGATATTGCAGACCTTATTCTTGAGGAAAAGAAACGTATGCAGGTACGGCCGACTACCATTGGTGATGTGATGCAATGGATGAAAGAACTAGGAATACCTAAAGGACGTATAACTTTTAATGTTTGATATATGGATGTAGAAATCATACACGGGCAAATCTTAGCAAAGTCTAACCATTATCAAGCTGTTCCGGGAAAGTTTGGTACAAAGCGGATTATCAAGGATGAAAAGATAAGAACGTATGAGCGTTCTTTTGCCCAACAATGCAAGATATACCGAAATAGGGGCATTTCAAGCCGTTTCCGTTTGTTTGTGCGTGTGTTTCACAGTTCGGTACGTTTCGACCTTGATAATAGCCTGAAAACGCTTTTAGACTGCTTGCAGATGGTAGGAGCCATAACGGACGATAAACTATGCTTCCAGATTGAAGCGGAAAAGAAAATAGACAAATATCACCCCCGGATAGAGTTTGCTATTTTGGAGGTGAACGAGCAGAAACAATTATTTACTAACAATTTAAACTTTTGAGGTATGAGAAAAGATTTATTACATGCCATCGCAAATCTGGCAAGTACACAGGGTTACAAGAAAGCTAAAGAAGCTATCGAAAAATGGGATAAGGAAACAGATGTGGATAGATATTGGGCCATGCGTATTGCCAACATTGCAGCAGATGAAAAATTGGGAATCCAGGCTGCAAGACATGCTATTGATAACCCTGATCAATGGGATAATAGAACTGAATCCGAAAGGATGGCTGATGTCATTTTGGGATATAACGCCCACTTTGACCCTGATTACAGAAACAACCCACATGATGACGGGCTTATACATTGTAACGGTGGAGGCTGCTATAGAAAAAGTAGTCCGGCAACTGAGAAGGAATGTAGCAATATTGCTGATATGATTAACGCAGACACGAGGGCAATCCTTAAGCATCCGGAGATGGGAGAACGTCAAGCAATCATACATGAGCGTTTTATGAAAGGAAATTAATTAATTCTGGGCAGGTTTGCCTCATCGGAGAATCTGCCCGGTTTCTAAAGTAGATTTGTTTAGAAATGGTAGGAAGAAGAAAAGGAACGGAAAAGACAGGCGGACGCAAAGCCGGAACGCCTAATAAAGTATCGGGAACGGTTAAAGAGTGGATAGCTTCTATTATTGACGGGAACAGGGAACAGTTTGAGGACGATCTGGAAAAGCTGGAACCGGGTGAGCGTGTTCGAATAATATCCAATCTCCTGCAGTATGTTACGCCCAAGATGCAAAGTTCATCACCTGCAGAAATACTGGAGGCTGAATATAAGAAACTGGAGGAGCTGCTGGAGAACTCACCCGATGAGGCTATTAATAAGATTGTAGAACGTATAAAAAGACTGAAAGATGAATCAGGAAGAACGGAAACAGAAGATTGATTCCATACTGGAAGGAGTCAAACGACATGGGAGAATGTCCGGCAACGGCATCCCTATCGAGTTGTGGATAGATGCGCAGGACGGCAAGCCGGGCGAGCCTGCTTTTGAAGAATGGCTAAAGTGTTGTACCGAAGCCGTGGACGATTACGAAGCCATGACAGGAAAGAAAGACCGTGATTCTGTATTTGCCGAATATGTACGCAAATATGGACGGAGGGAAAAGAATATTCAATAAAAACAAAAGACTAAATATTATGAATAGAGTATTTATTATTGGTGGACGGTCATACTACATGGCTGACCCTACGATGCAAAAATTAAGTTTAGCAGGGAAACATCTGGGAAAAGAGATTGATAAAGCAAGCGGTAAAGATATATTCGAAGAAATATTCAATAACATGTCCAAAGAAACGCTTTGTAAAGCCCTGTCGTGCTTAATTTCCGGTGATTTGTCTTTAGTTGATGATTTATCCATTGGGGGAAAGAATGAGCTTGTAGAGGCTCTGAGTTTAATTTATACAGGATTGGAAAAGGATTTTGCAAAGCTTTTAAAGATAGCAGATTCGATATGTAGATTAGCAGCTAAACCTAAAGAATGAAAGTTTATACAGATTTGTCAGGTTTGGAAAAGTTCTTAGAAGAAGCTGAGAATGAAATCAAGCAGGGTATGATTGAAGCGGCACATGAGGGAGTTGATTACGCAAAAAAACACGGAGAATACAAAAATCATACCCACAACCTTCGCAGTGCACCCGGTGCGGCTGTTGTGATGGATGGCGAAATAGTTGACATGTATATTCCATCCGAAAGCGGACATCAGAAAGCCAAGGAGAAAACGGAAAACCTTTTGCTTTACGGTAAACGCCCAAAGAACGGAATAATACTTGCAGATGGAATGGAGTACGCCTCCTTCGTTGAGTCCAAGGGGTACGATGTGCTTTCCGGTGGTGTAATCCATGCTGAGGCGGAAGCACAAAAGAAGTTCAGTAAATAACGTAAAATTTATTCAGGATGGCAGGATTAAGATTCAATATTGACGCAGACCTTACACGGTTTAGCCAATTAGTAAAAAAAATACAGGAAACAAGAAAGGAGCTGGAGAAGCTTTCTAAATCATCTCCTAAATATGATAAGCTATACGCTGAGTTCAAAAGGATAAAGTTAGAGTTGGAAACCATGCAGAAAAAGTTTGCTGAGATTCAGGCAGCTTTAGCTCAGGTGGATTTGGCTAAAGGAGTTGTAGAAAGTTCCAAGAAAATCAGAAAACAGACAGATGAAACAAGCGAAACTATAAAACATTATGCTGATTCATTGAACGGAGTAAGGGAGCAGCTTAAGCAAGTAACCAATGAAATTAACTCAATGTCTGAGGCTCAAAGGAAATCATCTTCTGGCGAAAACGCAGTCAAACAGTATGCCGGCCTGAAAGCACAACTTAAAGTAGCTTCGGATGAAATGAGAGGATTCGCCAAAGAGCAAGAGAATATAATCAAGATACAGCAAGCTTCTGACGGTTCTTTGACACAGCTAAGGAGACAGCTATCTTTGCTTACAGGTCAATACGATAACTTATCAAGAGATTTGCGTTCAGGAGCTACTGGAAAGGAATTAATTATCCAGATACAGGCTGTGACTAAAGAACTAAACGAAGCGGAACAGGCTTCGGGCAGATTCTATCGGAATGTGGGTAATTATGCTTCCGGGTGGAACGGATTGAACGTACAGGTACAGCAACTGGCAAGAGAACTCCCTTCTTTGGCGGTAAGCATGAACACGTTCTTCCTGGCGATTTCAAATAACTTGCCTATGTTGATTGATGAAATCAAACTGGCAAAGGATAGATTGGCAGAACTGAAAGCTGAAGGCAAGGAAGGAACACCAGTATGGAAGCAGCTTACGAAATCATTATTAAGTTGGCAAACAGCCTTAGTAGTTGGCATTACTTTACTTTCATCTTATGGCTCAGAAATTGCTGATTGGGTGAAGGGATTGTTTAAGGCGAAAGAGAATATTGATATACTCAAAGAATCTTTGAAAGCTTATAATGAGACCATTCTTGAGGGTCGAAAGGCGGCTCAAGACCAATTAACAGAGTTACAATTACTCTATGATGCTGCTGTAGATGCAGCCAAAGGTACCGATGAACGCACTAAAGCTGTAAAGAAGTTGAAAGATGAATATCCTGACTATTTCAAGAGCTTGGATAATGAAGTTATTTTAGCTGGGAAAGCGAAATCGGCTTATGATCAATTAACTCAATCTATCATAGCAAATGCCAAAGCACGTGCTTCGATGGATGCCATGACGGAGAATTTTTCAAAGATTATAGACCTGGAACCACAAATTAATGCTGAATATTCTCAAATAGAACTGCTAAGAAAAGAATATGCAAAGCTACAGGAAACCATAAAGAAGGTAGAATCTCAGACTGCAGACCCTATCGCATTAAAGGGGAATCAGCAGTTAACAGCTTTGAGAGCTGAGGCCACTGGCATAATGGATGATATAGTAGAGCGTGAAGAAAAAATAGCAAAGATTCGTTCTGAAATATACGCTCTTAATAAACGTAATGCAGAGATAGAAAACGATATCAACATTTCAGATTTACTTTTTAACCCCAATCGAGAATCATCGAAGAAAGGCAAAGATAATAAGAGCGTGCAATATCTGGATTCTTACCAGCAGAAGAAGGCCATTCAAAAGGCGGAACAGGATATACAAGATTCAATAACCGAAAGTCAGCTTAACGCACAGAAGGCGGTTATAGCCCTTATGGAGGACGGCAACGCCAAGGAATTGGCTCAGATTAATGCCAACTATGATGCAAAGGTTAATGAAATCCGTAAACGTGAAAGAGAACTTTTACAGACACTTCAAAATGCTGAGTATGAGCAATGGAAGCAGGATAACCCCGACTATAAGAAGAAGGGACTACAGTTCGTCCCCACTGTGACAACCCTTCCGGCGGATCAGCAGGCTGGATTTGATAAGGAATACTCAAATGCCTACCAACAACAGCAGAATGATACAGCTAAATTACTCTCCAATGTACTCGCCAAATATCGTGATTTTGCAGCCCAAAGAGAAGCGATAGAACAGCAGATGAATGATGATATATCTTTCCTGCAAAAACAACGCACAGAAGCCAATTCTGATGAAATTGACCGAGCTATACAAGTAGCCAAGGACAAGGCCAGAGAAGCGGTGAAGGCCGTAACGGATGAGGAGAACAAGACTTTGGCCGGTCAGGACAACGCTTTTCTGAAGATGCTCTTCGGGGACGTTTCACAGATGGCGTTCTCCGACCTTTCCGGCCTTATATCACAGGCAAGACAGCTTCAGGACTATCTTTCCGGGAATGGAAACAAAGAAGGAATAACATTCATTTCTTCCGAACAACTGAAAGCTATTGAGGAAAGCCCTGCAGAACTTGAAAAATTAAAGAAAGCATTGGATCATTTGTTGGGAACCAGCAAGAAAAGTGACTTCGAGAAGATATTTGACACATTCAAAAAAGGCTTTGCAGATTTGCAAAGCGCAAAAGGTTTTAAAGGTATATCTGGAGCGATAGGAACCATATCAGGAGCTGCAGGCGATGCAGCAGGAAAACTTTCAGAAATGTTTGATACGATGGGAAATACAGCCGTAGCGGATGCTTTGAGCGGAGTTCAGCAGGTCATGAATGCAGTATCAAATATAGGGCAAGGATTCGCCAAGGGGGGCATAGTGGGTGGTATAGCAGCAGCTGTAGGAGAAGCTGTAAATTTCATAGGACAGGCATTTTCAGCCAACCAACGACATAAGGAGGCTCTTAAAGAAATAATGAATGAAACAATTTCCCAACAAAGGGAGTATAATCTTCTTTTATTGGAGCAGAATCTTCTTTATGAAAAGGCAAGTACTATATTTGGAACTGATTCTTATTCTAAAGCCAAAAATGCAGTCAATGTCCTAAAAGATGCTATTGCTGATTTGAATAGCGAAATAGCAGGAACCATAGATCAGCAAAATAAGTTTTCATACAAGGACACAGGAAGTTTATCTTGGAATAAGATACTGAACAACTCATATACCCAACTAAAAGATAGTTATTCCGGTCTCGCTGATATTGAAATAAAAACTGGACATAAGAAAACCGGTCTTTTCGGTTGGGGTAAAGGTAAAGATATTTACAGTTCTATTTTAGACGTTTATCCTGATTTGATTAACGCCAACGGAGAATTTAACAAGGAGCTGGCCGAAACGGTTATAAATACCCGTGAAATGTCAGAAGAAGATAAGGCCGCCTTACAGAATATGATTGATTTGGCTGAGACTGCGGAAGAAGCGTTTGAATCACTGAATGACTATATGACTGATATTTTCGGAGATTTGGGGGTCAGCATGTCAAATGCTTTAGTAGATGCTTTTAAAAATGGAACAGATGCTGCAGAAGCTTTTTCTCAGTCTGTATCAGATATGTTGGAAACAATGGCCGAACAGATGGTTTATTCAGTAACACTGGCACCATTACTGGAAGAGGCTCAAAACGAAATGATGGAAGTAATGAAGAATACGAATCTTACTGATGAACAAAGGTTCAAGCAATGGACAAATATTCTTAACGGCCTTGTAGGTGATGCTGTGGAACAGCAACAGATTGCCAATAGTTTGTATGAAGCTTACCAGCAGGCAGCAGAACAGCAAGGATTTGAAATTTTTCAGACTGACAGCACTCAACAGCAACAAGCATCTGGTAAAAGCTTTACAACCATGTCACAGGATACGGCCGACGAGTTGAACGGTCGGTTTACAGCCTTGTATGAGTCAAATTTGAGGATTGAGGCAACCGGACAACAACAGGCTGCAGCTGTGAACCAGCTTTGCAGTTACATAAGCTCTCTGAACATTCAATCAACAGGAATATACAACATTGCTGATGAATCACGTACCATACTGGCAGACTCTTATCTGGAACTTCAACAGATAAGAGAGAACACTGGAGAGATAATCAAACCAATAAAGAACATATCCAGCAAAATAGACAATATAGAGCACAAAGTAAAATATTTATAATGAGCAAGAAACCTCAAACTTCGTTTGAAACAAACAAGCCTTTTACACTCCGTGTCCTTTATTCCGGGTATGGAGCGTATGAGGCAGTTTTCTCATATCAGGGAATAAGCCTTTTTCAGCCACTTTCAGACCAGAAGTATAGAGAATATCGGAAGTTATGCTATTTGCGTCCTATAGAGGCTAAAAACTACCTTTTGGACTTGATATACTTTGAACGCACCCCATACCAAAGAAAAGATTTTGAGTTTCTGGGTAAAGATGAGGCTCCCACCAAAGAAATGATATCACTTTGGCGGGAGATAGAAAAAGGTTTATAGGCTGATTTATACGCACTAAAACCATATTAGGCCAATTCCTGCCGAATTACATACCCCAAAACTGGCGTGTGGTGAAGTCCGGTTTACATCATTTGAGCGGGGTTCCTAAAATAGTAACCCCTTACAGGGTGTCCGTCAAATGGACATCATCAAAGGAGTCTTTGTTTTGCCGACCCCTGTAATATATCGGTCAGGTACGAAGATTATTCGTACTATTTTTTAATGTATCATGTGTATTATTTCTAAGCGTATCGATACGATACAATACTTAAATTATTGATATTAATGTAGTTATACTGTATTGCAACCGATACACTCGATACGTTCTACTGTCCCATTGTCCCACGTGTCCCATATCTCTAAAAGTGGGACAAAACGACTTAACTTATTGATAATATAATAGTTATCTGTCCCGGAAGTGGGACACTCCGATAATTACAGAAGTGGGACGGTACACCTTACTCAACCTTGATATTTATTTCTTTTCCGCAGTGGGGACAAGTGAGGGAAAGACCGTTACTTTTAAATAATTCTGACATATCAACATCTAACACTTTGGCTATTTTATTTAACGTGTCATAAGTAGGGTTTCCATTTTCGCCCAAAGCACGGCTAAGGCTGGTTTGTGTTGTACCTATTTGTTCCGCCAAATTACTAATCGTAATACCTCTTTCTTTTAATAGTTCTTTAATTCTTGATTCCATACTCGTATATCATTTAAGTTATAATGCAAATATATTGCATTAAAGACAAAATTATAGCGTTTAAGGCATAAATAAATGTTAAATATAACCCACATGGTATATTTTTACTCTTAATCATTTGGTAGATTATATCATTTACGCTATATTTGCATCAGAAAAAGAACATAAAAGGTATAATCAATATGAAAGCAATAAACGAAACAATAGCAAATGCGATAGTAGAAAACATCGAGGGTAACAACGGTACATTCTCTGTTGAGGTAGAAGTAAACAATACTCTGGTAGTTGTCGATGGTAGCTTTGAGATTGACGGTTATTGCGAGGATGATTATTTCAACGGTACCGGCGCATGGGTAACTACTTACGTTTCTGTTTGCATTGACAGCGTAGAAGCCTATGATGAGGACGGCAACGATGTAGATGTAGATTGCGACCTTACAGAGATTGAAAGAAGCGTTGAAAGACTGGCAGCATAATATTAACGATTAAAGATATACGACTATGGCAACAGAATTTAAAAACAGAATGAGAGAAGTAATGCGCATGGCTTGGCAGATGGTCAAGAAGAACGGCTACACAATGAGCGAAGCCCTTAAAACGGCTTGGCTGAACATGAAGTTGAAAGCTTCAATGAAAGAACGCATAGTAAAGTTCTACTTTCAGAAAGTGGACGGTTCTATACGTGAAGCATACGGTACACTGAAAGAGTCATTATTACCGCCAATAAAAGGCACAGAAAGCCGTAAAACGAGCGACACTTTACAAGTGTACTTTGATACTGAAAAGCAGTCTTACAGGTCATTTAAAGTAGCAAATTTGATAAAGATAGGATGATTATTAACCCGGTGGGGTGTACCACCCTACCACAAAGATATAAAGCTATGGAATTTACAGAAATCGGAGAAAAATTGGGCGGTCTGACAGCAGACCAGGTGTTTAACCTTGCCGGATTCGGCAAAAAGATTCTGGACCATACCGGGATAGTCGGTCTGTCGTCCGGGCTGCAGAACCTTGTCAAGGACATATTCAACGCAGAGGATTGGGTATTTGACGAGAACAGGAATACGATAGAGAACCTGATGTGTATCATCGCCGCCACTGACGAGCTTATGGAAAAGTGCTGGGGCGAAAAGAAGACCCCTTTCGGGCTGACGGGTGTTCAGACAGACAATGACTATTTCGGATTAAAGAAAGCTACTGACATTCAAACATTATAGGACTATGGAAACAACAGAGAAAACCGGTAGGGAAATGACACGGGAAGAGAAGAGGGACAATATACTGAAAGAACTGTACGGCTGGAACTATGCGGAACGGACAAAGACCATACCGATAGGTGAGAACACCCATGCCGCCCTATATGTCAAAGGACTGATTCAAGACCTTGAGAGTGCAATGTTCTCGCTCCATGAACTCCTGTATGCAGAAGCGGATAATGACCAGGGAAGAAGGATTACGGATGCAATCAGGCCGGTCAGAGAAATCGTAGACGGGTATCTGGTTGACAGTATAAGTGAAAACATGACGTTCAGGGATTTTAAGGAGATATGACCATGAAAAGGATTTGATAGAGAATGACAATGCGGCCAATATCGGCAATGTCCGGATAAGCGATGAGACAAAAGCCCTGCTCCTTTGCAGGGCACATCTGGGGGACATCTACAACACGGTCGGCAATGTGGTGGAGAAAACGTACAGATGTGACATAGAGGATGAGTTCAAAGGCTTCGAGGATGCTTTCTGGGCATTCGACGGCAAGCTGATGGAAATCATATCCTCCTATATTGACAGGAAACTCATAGACAACAATTTCAAGATGATGTAGCCATGAGACGTAGATTCAATATTGCACTGCTGATAGTAGGATTCCTGCTACTGGCAGCGACTGAAAGCGAAACGGGTGCGAGCAACGTGCTGGGTCTGGGTATGACAGCCTTTTCCGGCTGGAGGCTGGGGCTGTTCGGAAACTGAAGGGGAATGCAATAGAAGGGAGTCACGGAAGCGGCTCCCTTTTCCGTACCCCCCGGGTCGTGATCCGTCGCCTGGGGCATGTGGCTTTGCATAGGATAGTTTACAGACAGGATTTGCAGGGGGAATTGTATAGTGGCGTATAAATGCTATATTTGTAAATGACTTGGCTTTAAAGTGGTATTTGGAAAACTAGACATCGCTTATTATGGTCAAAACAAAAAAAGGAGTGAAACCTAAGTCTCAACTCCTTTTCTGGGTTCAAAAGAGTGCCTGCTCTTAGGCACCAAGCAAATATAATTATAATAGGTTATATCTACAAGAAAAATCGATTATCCCTAAATATAGCGGAACAAAAACGGAACAAAAAAGGCTTAACTAATTAATAGTCAAGCCTCACCAGTCGGGGTGACTGGATTCGAACCAGCGACCACACGCCCCCCAGACGCGTACTCTAACCGGGCTGAGCTACACCCCGAATTGCGGATGCAAAGGTAACGTTTAATTTTGATTTTTCAAATTATTCTTTCGTTTTTCTTGGACGAAAAGTGCGTATGCATCCTAACTCCAGCTATCCCATTGTTTCACTATAGAAATCAAGCATGTCAAATATATCTTCACGGCTGGCTGTTTGGTTGATACGGATATCTCCGATTTCGCCTAATAATGTGAAGTTTACTATGCCGGAGGCTACATTTTTCTTGTCGTGTTTCATAAATTCATATAACCGGTCATAGTCTTTGCATGTAAACTCAAGTTTTCCATAATTATTTTTGATGAACTGGATTGTTTGATAGAGTTTGTCTTTCGGGAACCCTGTTTTCTGGTGAGAATAGTAAAGTTCACAGACCATTCCCCATGCTACGGCATAACCGTGCAATACAGGTTTTTCTATTTCGAGGGAGAAACTTTCGAAAGCATGTCCTATTGTATGTCCGAAATTCAATGCCTTACGGATTCCTTTCTCGAACGGATCCTGTTCTACAATGTTTTCCTTTACTTCAACCGATTCGCCTACCAGTTTTTGCAGATGCTTGAAATTGATGTTTTCCATGTTGAAGGTAATCAGCTCACTCCAATGCCGTGTATTGCTGATAAGTCCATGTTTCAACATTTCGGCGTAACCGGATAATAGATTCTTATGGTCGAGCGTCTTGAGGAATTCACAGTCTATAATGACGCTGTCGGCCGGAGCGAATGAGCCTATTTCATTTTTCAGCCCGTTGAAGTTGATACCTGTTTTACCTCCTACAGATGCGTCGACCATGGCTAGAAGGGTAGTAGGGATGTTGATCATCTGGATACCGCGTTTGAAGGTTGCTGCAGCAAATCCTCCCAGATCGGTCACCATGCCACCTCCCAGATTGATCATCAGTGAATGGCGGGTACCCCCTTTACTGCTGAGTTCGGTCCATACATAGGCCAGTGTTTCCAGATTTTTATGTAAATCTTCCACTCCGATGCATATCTGTTCGGCATTTCTCAGAAATGGCATCTTTTCTATTAACGGCAGGCAGAATGTACGGGTATGTTCGTCGGTCAGTATAAAGATTTTGTCATGGGGACATTTTTCTATTGCGTGCCGGAGGTTATCTTCCAGCTGATGGCATATCATTACTTCTTGTTTGCTCATAGTGGTATTTGGTTTTTGCTGCAAAAATAGAAAAAAAGTGAGAAGGAGATGGCTGTCCGCTTACATTTAATTAATTTTGTGTCGAGATTCACTACTGTCCACTAAAAATGGACAAGGTTAAAAATTA
>ULQU01045423.1_pt1 | contig 25092 bp, 11 predicted proteins | sample 1954841 | NCBI WGS metagenome assembly ULQU01 (sample SAMEA4835664, study PRJEB28245) | human gut metagenome | biome: gut microbiome; material: fecal sample | place: Denmark | collected 2008
CTGCGCTTGCAAGTGGGAAGAAAAAGCTAAAGACTTGGCTGCCCGCTTCATCAAGAACTTCGCTAAGTTCACTGGTAACGAAGCTGGTAAGGCTTTGGTTGCTGCTGGTCCGAAATTGTAATTCAGACTTACAAAATCTTAAATATGAAAGCGGTTTCCTTCGGGGAACCGCTTTTTTTGTTGTCAGTCTGTAATGGCCTTCAACCGTGATTGTTAGGCTTCTTATTATTTTTTTACTGAAAAAAGTTAAAAAAATGTATCACGGCATTAATAAAAGGTCTAATTTTGTCCCCGATTTTAACATGGCTTCTTTGACTGTAATACCATAATGGGGATTGGGTAGATAACAGTACATGAATTAAATGATTGAGACAGTTAATATATAATTTATGAAAAGAAGTTTGTTTTTGATTCTGTGTCTGTTTTCACTTCAGCTGATGGCGCAGAATCTTATCGTTAAAGGAGTTGTCCTTGATACAACGGGTGAACCTGTAATAGGGGCCACCATATTGGAAAAAGGGACTGATAACGGCACAATTACTAATCTTGACGGAAACTTTTCTCTTAATGTAGCCAAGGGGAAACAGATTGAAGTCAGTTATGTGGGTTTTGCATCGCAGACGGTAAGTGTGGTGAACGACCAGTTTCTGCGTATTGTTCTGAAAGAGGATACGGAAACCCTGGACGAAGTGGTGGTAGTAGGCTATGGCGTGAAGCAGAAACGGTCGACTATGACGACTGCCATTTCAAAGATGGACGACAAGGTTTTGCGTAACGCGGCAATCTCGAATGCGGCACAGGCCCTGCAGGGAACGGTTAGTGGTCTGCGCGTCACCAATACTTCGGGTGCTCCGGGCAGTTCGCCTACCATTGTGTTGCGTGGTGGAGCCAGTATTGAAGGGGCCGGTTCACCGTTGGTTGTAGTGGACGGTGTAGTACGCTCGCTGCAGGACATCAATCCTTCGGACATCGAATCAATCCAGGTCCTTAAAGATGCCGCTTCTACTGCCATTTACGGAGCGCGTGCCAACAATGGTGTAATTCTGGTCCAGACACGTAAAGGTAAGGCCGGTCATACGCAGGTATCCTATAAGTTTAAGGGTGGTATGAACTTTGCCCGTATGGGATACGATTATATGGATGCCGAAAACTATATTCGTTACGGCCGTCTGGGACGTGTATATTCGGGCGGAAGCGTCAGCGATATCGACAATACCCGTGGATACGGTGCTTTGTATGGGGCCAATAACCCCGACCAGTATTCCATCCGTTACCTTGATGGAAACGAGAATCTGCTGCAGGAGGGATGGAAACAGATGACGGATCCTGTAACAGGCCGGCAACTGGTCTTTAAAGATTACGGAACGACTCTCCGTGACGAGGTCTATGCAGATCCGGCTTTTACACAAGATCATTACCTTAGCTTCAACGGAGGAAACGACCGTGGAACTTTTTCTTCTTCTCTCGGTTATTATACGGAAGACGGTACGGTAAAGGGTACGGACTATCGACGTTTCAGTGCTACCTTGAACGGCAGCTATAAGGTACTGCCTATCCTTACGGTAAAGGCCGGACTGAATTTCTCTACTTCTACTGCTCCTGAGCTGTATTACGATGATATGGCCGATCTGTTTGAACGTATGCAGAGTATGGAGCCTACCTGGAGACCTTTCTTCGACGACGGCTCTCCGAACTACGGTTACGGGAAACGAGACGGGAATCCGTTGTATTGGTTGGACAAGCTGACTAACAAGAACAACACACGCCGTACGACTTTGAACATTGGAGCCGATCTGGAGCTGGTCAAGAACAAGCTTTATCTGCGCGAGAACAGCTCTGTCTATTATGACGATTATACCAAAGAAACGTTCGATAAGGAATACCGTGACTATTGGAGCGTGAATACCGAGCGGTACGCTTCATATCAGTATGACCGTACTATCCAGCAACAGCACAGTGTACAGCTGGAGTATACCGATACATTCAAGAGTGCACATAACTTCTCGGCCATGCTCGGAGGAGAATATTTCGAAAATCAGTATACCCAGTTCAAAGGGACAGGACGTAATGCTTCTTTCGATGATATACCTACGCTGAACGCATCAAGTCCGGACGACATGACAGCATATTCGTATCGTGAAGGATACCGGATTTCCTCGTTCTTCGGTCGTGTGACATACGATTACAAACGTCGCTATCTGTTTACGGCAGTGGCACGTTATGACGGAATTTCGAAACTGTCGGATAACCGCTGGGGATTCTTTCCGGGAGTATCTGCCGGATGGAATATCCATGAAGAGGATTTTTTCAAGGACAGCAAGATATCCGATGTCATATCTACATTGAAACCGCGTGTTTCTTATGGTATCAACGGTAATGTGAACGGTATTAATGACTATGATGTCTATGGTCTGTACGGACAGGCTTCGAATACCCATCCGTATAATGGGGTGACAGGCATCTTGAATACAACGGTCATGAATTCGCAGTTGCGTTGGGAGAAGAGTAAGTCGTTTGAGGCCGGTCTGGATCTGGGATTCATGAACAACCGTTTCAATCTGATCTTGGATTACTATAACCGTACCACGTCCGATCTTCTTACGGATGTCAACCTGCCCGGATATACCGGTTTTGATTCCTTCAAGACCAATCTGGGTTCCTTGCGCAACAGTGGATTTGAAGTGGAAGGAACTCTGAATCTTATTTCTCATCCGAAAGGATTCAACTGGGATGTGTCCTTCAATGCATCGTATGTATTCAACAAGATTATCAAATTGCCCGAGAACGGAAACGAGAACAACCGTCAGGGAGGTTCACAGGTCTGGGACCCCGAACAGCAGAAGGTTGTTTGGGTAGGTGGTTATCAGGAAGGACATACCTTGGGCGATATCTATGCCTACCGCCAGGTAAAGGTGCTTCGTGATGAAAACGAAGTACAGCAGCTGGCCGGTAACCGGATGGATATGATAGCCGGACTGTACGGACCGAATGTGAGCGAGGCCGACCGTGAAAAATACGGCTTGACCAAACCGATCGAGCCGGGGGATGTGTTATGGGATGACTTGAACAACGATGGGATTATCGACCAGCTGGACCGTGTGAAGGTAGGTAATATCTACCCGAAATGGACGGGAGGTTTCTCTACTACACTTTCCTATAAGAATGTGTCGCTTTACGGACGTTTCGATTTTGCTGTAGGACATACCATCCTGAATATGGTAGCTATGCGTTCTATCGGGCAGTCGGTAGGTTTTAAGAACATCATATCCGACGGATTGAAGTGCTGGACACCTGAAAATCCGGATACCGATATGCCGAAATCTTATTATGACGATTCATCGAATAAGAAGAACCTGTACCGTGATACGAAGGGCAGTGACATTACCAGTATAGACAACCGAAGTTCACGTTTCTATGAGAAGGGCGATTATCTGGCATTGCGTGAACTGACATTAAGTTGGCAGCTTCCGCAGAAATGGATCTCAAAGGCATTTATGACTTCCGCTTCGCTTTATGTTACAGGACAGAACCTCTTTTATATAACCGGTTACAGCGGTACTTCGCCCGAGGCCCCGCTTGTTTATCCGGGTGTAGATACAGGCCGTTATCCTACGCCGCGTACGGTGATTCTGGGAGTATCAGTTTCTTTCTGACAGAGGCTGAGCGGAATTTTAACAGAACTGTGTCAAAGAACTAATTAAAAAGATTACTCAAATGAAACGTTATATAAAAATGCCGTTCCTTTGCCTGCTGCTGGGAGGAACACTTACAAGCTGTCTGGATATGGATCCGGTAAGCAGCATTACCGATGAGAACATGTGGAAGAATGAAGGTCATTTCCTTTCTTTCGATTACGGGCTGCACAGCCGTTTGCGTGATGTCGATGCCCAGAATCTGTTTATTTTGGGTGAACTCCGTTCGGATATCTATAATGAAGGGATCGGTTGGACAGGTGAGAGTAACAAGGTGGAAGAAATAACTTCGAACACTTTGTCGGAGGAGCGTCCGGGACTGTCTAATTTTGCCGGTCTCTATTTCAACATCAACCAGATCAACCTGTTCATTCTGCGTACGACCGAAACCAATGTGTTGACACAGTCCGACAAGGCTTATTATTTGGGTCAGGCATACGGTCTGAGAGCTTTCTATTATTTTCATTTGCTGCGTTCTTGGGGAAACGTTGTCTGGAATGCCGATGCCAGTCTGGGATTTGAAGTCGGTAATCTGGCACGTCCGGCAACCGATGCTGCCACTGTCATGGAATATATCAAGCAGGATATCGCTTCGTCTGAAACGGCTTTCGGTGATGATTATTCGTTCCGTGACGGACGTTGTTTGTGGTCGAAAGCTGCGACCCTGACGCTGAAGGCGGAAGTCTATCTGTGGTCTGCCAGACAGATGAATGGCGGACAGGCTGATGCCCGTACAGCATTGGGTGCCCTTGATGATATCCGGAGCCATATTTCCCGTGAAGATCTGAATCTGTTGCCGGATTTCTCTTCCGTATTCGATTACGATAACAAGGGAAACACCGAGATTATCTTCTCTTTGCATAACAGTCATAACGAGGCTACTTTGTTCAATGAAGGCTGGCGCAATAATATGGTGCCTCAGAAGAATACCTTGAGTTCTTATGTTGAAGCCGACGGGCAATCCATTGACCTGAATTTTAACGGTAACGTGTATTATCCGCTACGGATTGATCTATATAATAGCTTTGATGCCGCCGATACCCGGCGTGACGTGACTTTATATCCTGTTTATGAAGCGAAAGACGGTCATACGGAATATGTAGGGTGTTTTGCCTATAAATACAGAGGTATGACGCCTGACGGTGCTTCATACCGTGAATTCTGCGATGATTATCCTATCTACCGTTATGCCGACGTATTGTTGCTTTCGGCCGAGGCAAAATCCTTGTTGGGAGAAGATCCGGCCGAAGATATCAATGCAATCCGGAGCCGTGCCTATGGTGAGGCATACGATGAATCCAGAGCCTATCCGCATGCTGAGGGTGACAATGACGGGATTGATGAAGTACTTTTGCGTGAACGTTTGCGTGAATTCATGTTCGAAGGCAAACGCTGGTATGACCTGCTCCGTTTCGGTAAGGAATATGTTATGAAATACAGTTCACTGGTCAATGAAAACCATCTGTTGTGGCCGATTGATTCCGGAACGTTGACCGATAATACGGCACTTGTCCAGACTTCGGGATATTGACGGGTTTGTATTGGTGAACCGATATTTTTGTTTATCTTGCAGACCGAAAGGTATGGGAAATTCCTGAACGGAATAGAATGTTAAACTTAAATGGAAAAATTATGAAGTATTGGAAACAGTTGACAGCCGTATTGATGTTTGTCCCGTTGGTAGCGTGTAGCGGGGGTAATCAGTCGAAGGTAAGCGCTGAACCGGAACCGGAAGCTACCGACAGTGTGAATCAGGTGATAGAAACGATCATGACCCGCCGGAGTGTACGTCAGTACAAGCCACAGGCTGTAGAGCGTGAAAAGATGCAGATTATTGTTGATTGCGGCATCAATGCACCGAACGCCATGAACCGGCAGCCATGGGAGGTCCGTGTGGTAGACAATCCTGAATTTATCAATGGAGTGACCGAACTGTACAAGAAAGCAAATCCGAAGGCAGCCGAAGACCCTTCTTTCAAGAATATGTTCCGTAATGCACCTACGGTAGTGTTTATCGGGAAGGACAGCAGTTCATCGTCTGCCGATCTGGACTGCGGTCTGTTGTGCGAAAACATGATCCTTGCGGGTTGGTCAATGGGTATCGGCAGTTGCTGCCTGGGTAGCCCCGCCCGTTTCATGAAAACTCCGGAGGCAGCCGAATACTTGAAGAAACTGGGCTTCAGTGAAGGTTATGAGCTGTTGCTTTGTATCGGTTTCGGTTATCCGGATGAGGCTCCTGCAGCCAAACCGCGTGAGGCACAGAAAGTGAAGTTTGTGGAATAATTTTTCGGATATAATTTAGCAGGAATGATCCCTGGCAGTTTCATGTTAATGGAGGCTGTCAGGGATTTTTTTTTGGTTTGACAGAGGGAAGACCGATAGAAAGATGGCAGAAAAATCTTTCTTTGAGGAGGATAAAATTGACATCGTCAGATTTGATACCCTTGAGGTATAGATTTATCCTCCAGTGTTTCCGTATATGATGATACATTTGAGGTAGACGTTAGTTAGTCTTTCATTAACCTTTAAAATCTATTGTATTTATGGGAAACATTGTCTTCAATTTATTGGAACACCTTAAAGCGAAGCGATTTGTCTTATTGGGGTGTATGTTATGGAGTGTATTGTGTGTGCTGGCTCAGACCAAGACTGTTACAGGAACCGTGACAGACGTGAACGGTGAGCCTATCATCGGGGCAAATGTCCTGGAAAAAGGGACTACCAATGGTATCATTACCGATTTGGACGGAAACTTTTCGCTGAAGGTCTCTCCTTCGGCTGTGTTGCAGATCACTTATTTGGGATATGTTTCTCAGGATGTGCCTGTTGCAGGAAAAGAGACAGTAAAAGTTGTATTGAAAGAAGATAACCAGGTTATAGAAGAGGTAGTTGTAGTAGGTTATGGAACTCAGAAGAAAGCCGATTTGACTTCTGCCATTTCAACCTTGAGCCCGAAAGAAGTATTGAAAGCTCCCGGTGGTATTGAAAGTGCCTTACAGGGAAATATTGCGGGTGTCAATGTTTCGGGTGGTAAGATCCGTATCCGTGGTACCAGTTCCATTACAGGTAATACAGATCCCTTGTGGGTAGTCGACGGGGTTATCGGTGGAGAAGTTCCGAATGACGATGAAATAGAATCTATCCAGGTCCTGAAGGATGCTGCTTCTGCAGCTATCTATGGTGTACGTGGTGCCAACGGTGTGATTCTGGTAACGACCAAGCGTGGAACAAGCGGTGCTCCGCGCATCAGCTTCAATACTTATGTCGGGACAGGAACTCCTTCCAAGAAACTGAAGACATTGAATGCGTATGAGTATGCTGTATATGCCAATGAACTTTTCTATAATGCGGCAACACCGGAAGCGCGGGCCGATGGTAGCTGGAGCCAGAATGTACCGGCCAATAACGCAAATCCGAGTAATCCTATGGCGAATACCAACTGGTGGGATGAATATTTCTTCAATAATTTCTACCAGAAGTACGACCTTTCTGTCAGTGGAGGTGGCGAACTTTTCAATTATCGTTTAGGTACTACCTATACTTACGACAAGAAGTATGATGTTGACCGGAACAACCGTTCCCAAAACATTTATGCATATATACAGGGGACGAAGGGACGTTTCTCCTATGGTGGACGTGTACAGTTAGGGTATACAAATAACCATAATACGGCATCGGGATCTTTGCAGAATATTCTTCAGCTTCCTCCTAACGAACCGGTGTATGATGCGGCCAATGAAGACATCAACGGTGGTTATTATCAGACTGGTATGGGAGATGGTCTGGATATTCCGAACCAGGTATTCTTCATCCAGGAAGACCGGAACCATACCAAGTCGTACAGAGGTATTACCAATGTCTTCGGTGAAATCAAGCTTTTCAGCTGGCTGAAGTTCAAGGCTTCTTATACATATTCTTTCTATACATCGAATTATGAGCATTTCCGTCCGCGTTTTGTACTGGCCAGCGGTGGTGGTGGCGGTTCTCAGGACTATAATCTGCTGGAAACGACGAACAGTGGAAACTCACGCGAACAGCTGGAAGGTCTGTTTACATTCGACAAGTCGTTCGGTGAACATTCTTTGTCGGGTGTGCTGGGTGTCGCTTCTGAAAGGTATTCTACATACAGTAAAGGCTTTTCCGGACGTAGTCAGGAGAAAACAGATTTTGGGGTAGAGAATGTTTTCCAGGATAATGTTTCTGCATCCGGAACAAAAAGTGACGAGTCTTATTTCTCTTATCTGGCACGTCTGATGTATACTTTCCGTGACCGTTATATGTTTACTGCCAATTTCCGTGCCGACAAGAGCTCGAAGTTTGCAGACGGGAACCGTTGGGGATATTTCCCTTCATTCTCTATAGGATGGCGTATGAGTGAAGAGCCTTGGATGAAAGAGGCTACAGGCAGTTGGCTGGAGAATCTGAAGCTGAGAGCTACTTTAGGATGGATCGGTAGTGCCGGTGGAGTAGGCAATTACGCATACCAGTCGGTTGTAGATGTTGTCGGATACAGTTATTCATTCGGTCCGCAGACCGATAACATGGGCGACAGCAGTGTTCCGGCTCCACGTCCTTCATCGATTGCAAACCGTGATTTGAGTTGGGAGACTACACGTGATATGGGGGTAGGATTCGATATGACTCTGTTGCAGAACCGTTTGTCCATTACTTTCGACTATTATAACCGGAGTGTATACGACATGTTGCTGGATGTACAGCTCCCTTCTTCTGTAGGTGCGGGTTCGTCTATGGTTATGAATGTTGGAAGCATGCGCAACTGGGGTATCGAACTGCAGGCCAGTTGGAGAGACAAGATCGGTAATGTAACTTATACCGTGGCTCCTAATTTCTCGTTTTACCGGAATAAGGTTACAAGTCTGGGTTCTGCCGAGTCGCTCATGGGAGGTTTCCTTGATCAGTTAGGAACCAATGTTACCAAGACTGTAGTAGGCAAGCCGGTTGCACAGTTCTGGGGATTTGAAACGGCCGGACTTTTCCAGAGTGATGAAGAGGCTATGAGTTATGTAAACGAGCAGGGTGAACGCTTACAGCCTAATGCTGCGGCCGGTGACCTCAAGTTTGTAGACAGAAATCATGACGGTAAAATTTCGGAGGAGGACAAGACCTTTATCGGTTCTTCCATTCCTTCTGTTTCTGTAGGCTTGAATCTGAGTGCAGCCTATAAAGGTTTCGATCTGTCTATGCTTTTCCAGGGTGATTTGGGTATTGATGTATATAACAACTATAAATCTTCTTTGCTGGCAGGTAAGGCATTGCATAACCAGTTGGCCGATATCAAGGATTGTTTCCGTGCCGAAGAGGTTACCTTTACTACGGCAGGCGGTGAAACCATTACGTTGCCGGAAAACAGGGATACTTCCATTCCGCGTGTCATCCAGGGTGACCCGAACCAGAATTCTACCCGTGTAAGTGATTTCTTTGTGGAAGATGCCTCTTATATCCGTTGTAATAACATTACCTTGGGTTATACGTTCCCTCAGCCTCTTCTTACCCGGTTCGGTATCGAGAATTTACGTATCTATGCCGGAATCAAAAATCCGTTTACCATTACTGGATACTCAATGCTGGATCCGCAGGTTCCGAATGGTGGTGCTACCTTGGATAGAGGAGTGGACGGACGTTTCTATACCTTTGTAGGTTATTACAGCCAACGTGAATATTTTGCAGGTTTACAATTAACATTCTAATTTTAAAGTCTATCATTATGAAACGATTAATATATTCGGCATTATTTGCCTTGGGCCTCGTTCCGGTACTTGAATCTTGCCAGCCTCAAATGGATTTCCTTAATCCGGAATCAGAAGTCATTGATACTTATTATGCTTCTCAGGAACATCTGATCTATGCGGTGAATGCGGCTTATAATATTCCTCAGATCCTGCAGTCGTGGGGACGGAATATGCCTTATATCCTGAACACTCGCAGTGATGAGGCGTTGTATACGTTCAAGGCTGCGGCCGGTGACCCGACTGTTGTTGAACTGTCCGGCTATACGGTGACGGCAGCACATGGTCTGACTTCCGAAATCTATTCCAACCTTTATACATTGCAGTATACAGCCAATCTGGCTCTGGAAAAACTGGAAGAATATAAGGATCTGTTTGATATGAACAAGGAAGAAGACAAGGCTTTATACGACCGCCTGCGCGGTGAAGCATATTTCTTCCGCGGGTTCAGCCGTTTTTATTTGGTCTTCCTCTTCGGCGATGAAATTCCCGACCGTAGCTATACTGCGAAAGATCTGAACGACTATTATGCTTTCCCTGCAGAAAAGGGTGTCATTTACCAGAATATGGTGCAGGACTTTAAGGATGCGGCATCCTTGCTTCCTAGTAGGACCGTTCTGTATCAGAATGAAGAAAACTGGGGACGTGTGACGAAGGGTACGGCTCAGGTATTCCTGGCAAAAGCTTATATGGGACGTCCTATCCTGGACGGAACAGCAGAGGCCGGTTCTGCCGACTGGAGTGCGGCAAAGGCTGTACTGGAAGAAGTGGTGACTTCGGGCGATTATGATCTGGTGGAAAATTATCGGGACAATTCTTCCGAAGCCAATGAAAATAACATTGAGTCTTTGTATGAAATTCAGTTCAACAAGAGTCTGGATGCTTCCGTTGCGATGTCTTTGGATGTAAAAGACTTCGGACAGAATAGCTGGAGACAGGTGTGTATGACGCTTCCTGATCCTATCGGCTGGTGGAATGCCATGCCTTCCTTGAGCCTGTATAACGAATTTGAACGTGACGAGAACGGAAAGATCATCGACCCTAGAGCATATCTGGGACTCTGGATTCCGGATGGAGCGACATATCAATATACCGGTAAGATTGGAGACAAGAACTACGAAGCTCAAAGACTTACTTATGAAGAGATGTTCGGCGGGCAGGATCCGGCATGGTTGGGCAAATGGTTTGGTACCCGGAAGTTCGGTTGTGATGACAATACGGTTATGGATATGCAGCGTAGCGGTTCCAATGAACGTGTGTTACGTTATGCCGATGCTTTGTTGATGTATGCCGAATGTTGCCTGGAAACAGGCGATGAGGCTACAGCCTTAGCTTATATAAATAAAGTGCGTGACCGTGCAAACAACCGGATACAGGACCAGTCGGGAGCCGATGCCGGGATGTTTTATGTAACGGAAGGAGGTCATCTCCCGAAAGCGGAGGAGGTGATTGCAGCTGCTCCTGTCTTGGGTAAGGTTGTCGACAAGAACGGACAGGTAGTTTCTCCGGGTGTGCAGATAAATACGGTACGACGTATGTTGAAACATGAATATTCGGTAGAACTGTTCATGGAAGGCTGGCGCTTTTTCAATCTGATGCGTTGGTATAACAATCCGAATGATCCGGACCATAATACAGTATTGGATTGTCTGGTCAACAAATGCAAGGTACAGATAGAACAGACCGGTCTGGTAGGAGCTGTTCCTTTCGATTATAAGAAACATCTCCGTCTGCCTATTCCTTCTGTAGAGTTGCAGAACAACCCGAATATGCACGGGAATCAGGCGAACTGATATGGGACATTTAAAATAAAAATGAATATATTTGTATAGGTTTTGGACCGGTATGAAAAAGTAACGGAATGTATATGAAATATAATGTAATATGGTTGTTGTGTCTGGTCGGTTGTCTGGCCGGCTGTCAGACAGGAAAACGGCATGCTGAAGCTGCTTATGTACAGGTCCCGCAAATGATGGAAATCTCCACCGATACCGTTTTATTCGATTCGTTGCTGGCCAGCGATCCGTTTATCGTGGCCGATAAGCAGAAACAGACTTATCTTCTGGTTTCTTCGGGCGGTGAAATGTGGAAAAGTGCAGACTTGCGGAAATGGACGGGCCCTTCCGCTTTTCTGAAAGTGGATACAGCTTCGTGGATAGGCCCTGATCCCTGGATCTGGGCTCCGGAAATACATCCGTATAACGGCCGGTATTATTGTTTCGTTACTTTTACCAATCCTGAAATGGTTGTGGATACGGTCCCGAACCGATACAAGGTATTGCGCCGGGCTGTCCAGATTCTGGAATCAGACGTTCCGGAGGGACCTTATTTCCCCGTTACAAGGCAGGATTATTTCCCGGAAGACTGGTCTACGCTGGACGGGACATTATGGATAGAAGACGGAAAGCCTTATATGGTATTCGAGCATGGATGGATGCAGATTGTGGACGGACAGATTGACTGTATTCCGTTGTCGCCGGATCTGACGACTGCTGCAGGGGAGCCTCATACTCTTTTCCAGGCCTCGGATGCTTCCTGGTCGAAAGATATGCGGGAAATAGGGGAGCTTACTTTCGGGATGATGCTGGACGGATATGTGGCCGACGGTCCCTTCCTTTTCAGAACAGGAACCGGCAGATTGGGAATGTTGTGGTCCAGTTGGGGAGTGACCCGCAATGCTTTGGGGGTGGCGTATTCCGAAACGGGGAAGCTGGCTGGCCCATGGAGACAGCAGCCTGTGCCTTTGGTAGGCTATAATTGTGGACATGGCATGTTGTTCACTACGTTCGAGGGGAAAACCCTGCTGGTATTGCACCATCAGGGACTGGATACGGTAAATCCGGGTCCGCGCCGTCCGAAACTTTTTGAAGTGGATCTTTCCGGGGATGAATTGAAAATAACCGGTGAATATCATCCATAATGATGTATATAAATTAAATATTAACCTTATAATTAAAATCTGAATCATGATGAAAACTTCAACTACTTTAGCAGGGATAATGATGGGCATGACTTTGGCCTTTTCTGTTCCCTCAGTCAATGCACAGTCGGCTGGAACATCCGGTGATTTGCCGGGCGTACGTTCTTCTATGGCTGTCCGTAACTCACAATATCCCCGTATCCTGCCCGACCATAGTGTGGCCTTTAAGGTGAAGGCTCCCGGTGCACAGCGTGTGCAGATTGATCTGGGCAAGAAATATGACCTGGTCCGTAATGAACAGGGAGAATGGACCGGACAGACCGAACCCCTGGGACCTGGATTCCACTATTATTTTCTGTTGATTGACGGTGTTCCGGTGGCCGATCCTTCCAGTGAATCTTTCTTTGGCTGTGGCATGATGACCAGCGGTATCGATATCCCGTATGCAGCCGACGTCAAGCAATATACGCTGGCCGATGTTCCGCACGGTGAAATCCGTATGAAGCGTTATTTCTCTACTACGGCCAACGAGTGGCGCAGAATGTTCGTCTATACTCCTCCTTGCTATGAAAAGAGTACGGATACTTATCCGGTACTGTATCTGCAGCATGGTGGCGGCGAAGATGAACGGGGATGGTCACAACAGGGGCTTACGGACATTATTATGGATAACCTGATTGCGGCAAAGCAGGCTGTTCCTATGGTTATCGTCATGCTGGACGGTAATTCCCGCGATTTCAATTCCGAGCTTTTCAATGATTGCATTCCTTTTGTGGAAAAGAATTTCCGGGTAAAGACCGACCGTGAGAACAGAGCTTTGGCCGGACTTTCCATGGGAGGTATCCAGACTTTGAATGCATCCATTACACACCCCGACATGTTCGCTTATGTAGGTGTATTCAGTTCTGGCTGGTGGTCGGGAAACAGTTCTCCGAGGGGTATGCAGCAGGATACGGAAAAATATTATGCCATGCTGAAGGCCGACAAGGATAAATATAATACAGGCTTCAAGCAGTTCTGGCTGTCCATGGGTGGACCGGAAGACATTGCCTACAAGAATTGTCAGAATATGATGAAGCGTTTCGATGAAATAGGTATTAAATATACATATTATGAAACTCCGGGCGGACATACATGGCCGGTATGGAGAGAGAGTCTCTATAAATTTGCCCCATTGTTGTTTAAATGATATGCATTGACGTACTGTTACGTCGGATAGGGTAGTGACATACCTGAATGTGGAAACCGTTGTTATGAGAGAAATATTTGTTAGGGAGAATTTTACTGTCAGATTAAGAATCTTTCTGTTTGTTATATTCGGATTGGCATGCCTGGGGCATGCCTCCGGATATACGGACTTGTATAATTTCCGCTATCTGACAGTCCGGGAAGGATTGTGTGACAACACTGTCCACGCCATTCATAAGGATTGTCATTCTTTTATGTGGTTCGGCACGTCCAACGGTCTGGACCGGTACGATGGTTATGAATTCAGGCACTATTCTACTGCTTCAGCTTCTCCCGATCTTTTTATTGAAAATAATTATATCAATGATCTGGAGGAGGATAAAGACGGGCATCTGTGGGTCGCTACAGAAAGCGGGGTCTTTTATATCGATCTGATGTCGGACCGGATAGAAACGTTTCGGGATTATCAGGGAGCGGACAGGCAGGAGTTGAAGAAAGCTGTCCAGTGTCTGGCTTCGGACAGTGAACGGGGTGTCTGGATGGGACGTAATGACGGATTGGTTTATGTACGTCTGGATGCCGGGTATAAGGTGGTTTCGGTTGAAAAGGTACATCCGGGAGTGGATGTGAGGTTTATCATTAAGCAGGACAATATGTTCTGGGTGGGCGGAGACAATTGTCTGTTCCGTCTCATTCCTTATCAGGGAGGTTGGAAAACTGATTTTTCCATTGGTCATAGTCTGTTGCCGAAGTTACATTTTACGTCGGCCTGTGTAGTGGACGGCCGTTTGTGGTTGGGAACACAGGAGGGATTGTATAGTTATGATGCGGAGAAACGTACGCTTTGTCCGTCCGTTCATTCCGGACATATCACTTCATTGGCATGTACCGCTTCCGGTAACCTGGTTATAGGTACCCGAAGCGGTATTAAGGTTTTGTATAAGACAGGAGAAACCTATGTTCATTCCAAGGGGGTCGAATACCGTTCGTTAAATGATAATTTTGTCAATCGGGTATGGGCCGATGAGCATGGGAATATCTGGGCCGGTTCCGAATTCGGTGGAATTACGTTGGTGTCGCCGGCCCGGCTTTCATTTTCATATTTGCTGCGCGGACAGGAGAAACCTTATGTGGTGAGTACGGTGTTGGAAGATCGGGAAGGAAATGTATTGGTAGGCTTTGTCGATGGCGGACTGGCTATCCGACGGAAGGGGAGTGACCGATTCGTGCATTATGTACACCGTGATGCCGATTCCCGTTCGTTGGCTCATGACAATGTCTCGAAGATAATCCAGGCTCCCGACGGAAATTATTGGATCTCCACAATCGGGGGTGGACTGGATAAGCTGGACCGGAAAGACCTGTCGGCTCCGGTGTTCCGGCATTTCAATACGGGAAATTCTTCATTGCTGTCGGATAATATCTATGATATCGCACTCGACAGTCTGCGTAACTCTTTATGGCTTTGCAGCGACAATTACATACATACATTGAGTCTGGAAACCCAGGCTGTCAGTTTGCTCCGTTATTTCATCCGTTCGGGTGAAGTGCTTCATCACATGAATTCCATCTTTGTAGATTCCCGTTCCAGACTGTGGATAGGCGGAAACGGACTGGGGGTGATCGACCTGGAAAATTCCCAAAGCGGGTATGAGTGCATCTATTACCGATATAAGCTGGACCGTCCTGAAACGAAGATCGGAGAGAAGATTACCTGTATGCTGGAGACTCCCGACCATACTTTGTATTTCGGAAGTCTGGGCAACGGTATATACAGGCTGGAATCGGGAAACCGTGTTGATCAGTGCCGTTTTGTCAATTATGCGTCCAGAAGTGGTCTGACCGATATGAGCATCTCCTCCATATTGTGCGATGCGGAAGGAGATTTGTGGATTAGCTCTTTGAACGGGATCTATTTCTTCGACCGGAAATATGAACGCGCTTTCCGTTTCGACCAGGTTGACGGACTGTTGACTTCCCGTTTCTATAAGCGTGCCGGATGCAGTTCGGCCGACCATAGTCTGCTGTTAGGAACAACTGACGGACTGGTTACCTTCAAGCCTTTGCTGGACCGTACCCAGGTCACCCAGCGGAAAGTTGTGTTTACCGGAATTACATGCGACGGTTTCCCTTTGGCCGCTTATCGGAATGCATCCAATATGCCGGTATCTTCCAGTATCTGTAAGGAAGTACACCTTTATCCGCCGCAGAACTCGCTTGAGGTATCTTTCAGTTGCCTGGACTACCTGGCTCCCGAAAAAGTCTTTTATGCTTACCGTATTATAGGGCTGGACAAATTCCCTACGATGGGGTTGATGAGGCGCAGTGCCAAATATACGAACCTTGCCCCCGGCAAATACAGGTTGGAAGTACGTTGTACCAATGCCGATAATTCATGGTCATCGGAGTTCACCTATCTGGATATTATCGTGCATCCGCCGTTTTACCGTACTACGTGGTTTTCTGTCTGCTCTGTCTTGTTTGTATTGCTTGTTGTTTTCGGATTGGTGTACGGTTATTCTGTGCGTCAGAAACACTTACGTCAACTGCTGAAGCGGCATATAGATGAACGTACGGCCGAACTTTCCCGGACCATCAGTGAACTGACCGCTTCCCGGGAGATTATCATGCAGCAGAACCGGAAGCTGCAACACCAGAATAATGAAATCAACCAGCAGAAGGAAGAGATAGTCCAGATGTCACGGCAGGTGGAAGAGTCGAACAAGGAAAAGCTTTCTTATTTTACCAATATGGCCCATGAGTTCAAGACGCCTTTGACTTTGATTCAAGGACCCGTCAAGCAATTGCTCCGGCAGGGAGGCAGCCATGCACAGCAGGAATCGCTGCAGATTGTAGAACGTAATGCAAGCTATCTCCTCTCGCTGGTAAACCAGCTGGTCGACTTGCGGAAGCTAGATACACACAACCTGGCCTTGAATTTTACTTCTTTCGATTTGTCGCGTTTCCTGGAGACCGTGACAGCCGATTTTTCCCGGCTGATGCAGGAAAGGGATCTGGCTTTTGAAACCTGTTACCGTTTCCTTTCCGTACAGGTTTCTACCGATCAGGAGAATCTGCATAAAATTCTGTTTAATCTGTTGTCGAATGCCGTTAAATTCACTCCCGACAAAGGGCGGATCAGTCTGTATGCGCGCCAGTTTATCGGGAAAGGCGGACAGTCTTATCAGTATTTCTCGGTGACGAATACCGGCAGCCGGATTGCTGTAGAGGATATAGATAAAATCTTCAACCGCTTTTACCGGATCGAGAGCCAGCATCAGTATACAAGTTACGGGCAAAGCAGTACCGGTATCGGTCTGCACATCGTAAAGGAAGTCATCGCCTTGCTGGGAGGTAAGATCAAGGTAAGAAGCTCGGAACAGGGAGGTGTGTCTTTCCGGCTTTATTTCCCTATATCGTTTGTCGTCAGTCTGCCGGAAGCTATTGAAGATGGAACAGTTGATACGGCTCTTCCGTTGGTACCCGATCCGGTTGACATGGATCAGGATATGACTGTGTCACGCGACAGGCTGTTGCTGCTTCTGGTAGAAGATAACCGGGATATGCGGGCTTATATCAAAGGAATGCTTCAGGATACGTATGATGTGGTGGAAGCCGCCAACGGCAGACAGGGTTATGACCTGGCCCGGAAACTGGTTCCCGATTTTATCTTGTCCGATCTGATGATGCCGGAGTGCAGCGGAAATGATTTCTGCCGGCTGGTAAGGAATGACCGGCAGCTTTGCCATATTCCGTTTGTCCTACTGACGGCCAATTCCAGTGAGGAGGCGCAGGTGGAAAGTTTTGAAAACGGGGCCGACGGGTATCTGACCAAGCCGTTCGGACAGCGTGTGCTGATTACGTACATCCATTCTATCCTGGCCAACCGGAAGCTGGTGCAGCAGCGTTTTGTGAACGGGAACCTGGCTCCGGAAGTGCTCGAAGCCGGAAAGGGCGATAAAGAGTTCATGACAGAGCTTACGGAAGTGCTCGAAAGACATTACCGGGAGCCGGATTTCAACGTACAGCTGATGGCCCGTGAACTGAACCTGAGCTATGTAGTCCTGTACAGGAAGCTGGTTGCGCTGACCGGTCTGTCGCCTGTCCGTTATATCCAGCTGTACAGGCTGAAGGTCGCCCACAAACTGCTCGGACAGGCTTCACAGAATGTGACAGTGGCCGATATTGCCTATCAGGTAGGGTTCAACGATCCGAAATACTTTACCCGTTGCTTCGTGAAACAATACCGGCAGACTCCTTCCGAACTGATTGATGCCTGACCGTCCTTTCCCTTTGGATAAATTCCTGTGACGGCTGGGGCTTAACGTGCCCCCAGATCGTCGTGTGAGCTTTGCAGGATGGCTTTGCCCAGTTTGATACGCATCTCATTCGGAGCCGGTTCGTCAATCACGGTCTGGCCTGAATTGTTGTCCACTACCGAAACACCGGTACTGTCTATAAAGGCAAACCCGTTGTTGAAAGTATAGTAGGCAAACGGATAGGTATATTCCTTGCCCAGCACGTTCCGGCTGAAGTTGAATTCACTGTGGCTTATACCCAATTGTCCCAGCAGCGTGGCTGCCATATCACTCTGGTTCATGATCTTGTCTACCGTCATCGGTTGTCTGACGGCACCACCCAACCATAACATCGGGATGTGGTGGATGCGCGGTGATTGTCCGAATCCTTCGTGCGGATAATAGGATCCGTGGTCGGGCAGGCAGATAACCAGTAAGTCTTTCCATTGCGGCAACTGTTTCATCCTGTCGATGAACTTGCCCAGGCACTCGTCTGTGTAGGCGAAGGCATTGGGTATGTCGTCTTTCAGTCGGCGGTAAGGGACTTCGAACGGTTCGTGGCTGCTCAGAGTGAGGAAAGCGGTATGCCAAGGCCCCGATTTACGCTCTTTCAGCGTCCGGTAAAGATAGTCGAACGTAACGTCGTCGTTTACTCCCCATGCATTCTGTTGCTCCGACAGCGAAAAGTCGGTATTGGCAGTCAGATGCTGGTACCCGCTTTCCAGCAGATAACTCTTCATGTTGGTAAAGTTGATGTCGCCTCCGTAAAGGAAATCGGTGGTATATCCCTCCTTGACCAGCTTTTCGGCGATGGCTGGCAGGGTACGGCTCTTGGCCGGTATTTTCATGACCGACAGTTTCGGGAAGCTCTGGTATCCGCTGAAGGTACATACGGTTCCACGGTCGGTACGGAAGCTGTTGGCGTAGCAGTTGGTGAAGAATACTCCTTCCTTTGCCAGGCGGTTGATGTTGGGACTTACGTCCGGAAGTCCTCCCAGCGGTTCCACGAATACCCCTCCGAAACCTTCCAGCAGGATAATCAGGATATTGGGGCGTTTGGTGTTGAGCAGTTCTACCGTATTTTCGCCTTCGGTAGGATACAGTCCTTCAAACAGTTTCCTGCGTTCGTCTTCCTCGAAGTAATTGAACATGTCTTCATACTTCTTTGTCTTGCTGGCCGAAGCCAGCAGACTGAATGCCGGGTTTACGGCCGAATGGTTCAGAAACTCGTCGTTACAGAAATAGGCCTGTCCTATATTGGAAGTCGATTCGGTCACTCCACCCCGGATGGCAATGAACAGCACTCCGCCCAGCAGGAGGGTGATGAGGCTTCCTGTAACCCGGTGGCGGGCAGCTTCCAATATTTTCGGCGTGATACGGTATAATATCAGGCAGATAACGGCCGAGAAAAGGAGAATCAGGAAAATCCGCAGGGCGATGAATCCGGCAGAGACGCTGGCCATCGCATTTTTCGGAGAATCCAGGTACTGGAAGATGGAAGCGTCCAGCTTGAATCCCCAGAACGGGTAGAGGCTCATGTCGGCTACGGCAATCAGGGTTACCAGCAGACTGATTACGGCGTAGTAGCCCACCAGTATCTTGCGTAGCGGGACGCGTCTGAACCAGAAGCTCACCAGAATGACCAGCCAGGGAATGACGGTCAGATATCCGGCCGTAGCTGCGTCCAGACTGGCTCCGTGGAACATTACACGGAAAAAGTCGCCGAAGGGTACTCCTTTCCCGATGGCTCCGTTATACCACATGAAGCAGGGTTTCTGCAGGATAAAGACAAGCGTTACAGCTATAAAAAACAGGACCAGATAAGTTATTCTTCTTTTCATATCTTCTATCGGTTATTCTTGGTTCTTATTTACGTCCGAAATCGGCCGGGACTTCTCCCCAACGGTCGGTCTCCCATTTCAGCAGGGGAGTGGTATAAGTGTTTTCATGCAGCCACTTTTCGGCGCGCTCTATCAGTTTGAACAGTTCTTCGGTCCTAGCGTTCCGTTCCAGTTTGGTCTTGCATTTCTTCTGTCTGATCCAGTTCAGCGCGTTACGGCTGTCGGAATAGATAGGTATGCAGATGTTCTTCTGCTTCATCAGTGCCAGTCCGTGCACTATGGCCAGAAACTCCCCGATGTTGTTGGTACCGTACACCGGTCCGAAATGGAAGATCTCCTCGCCGGTAAGCAGATAGACTCCCCGGTATTCCATCGGTCCGGGGTTTCCGCTGCAGGCAGCGTCTACCGCCAGGCAGTTCAGGTCAAACCCTTCGGGTATCTTCTTTTCGGCGAGTGCCGTCTTTGTCGCCGCAGCCGCGTTTACGTAGTGATGAGCCGGAGAAGCCAGTGCCTCTTCGGCTTCCTCACGGGTGTCGAACGATTTGTAGAGCGCACCCTTATAGTTCTTGATCTGGAGCTGGCAGTCGGTCCAGGAATCATAGACTCCCGGAGTGACCCCTTTCCATACAGCATAAAATTTATGTCTGGCCATACATTGCGTTTTATAGCGGCAAAAATACGATTTTTTTCCGGGATAGGAGAGTGGGTGCCTGTTTATTCGGCTTGCAGATAAAAGAATAGCCTCTGCCGGCCCGGATGCCGGCAGAGGCTATAGTCATGCTATCTTACTCCGTCTCCCGGCGAGTTGCCGGACAGCGGTAGTTTACATACGTTCAGGAACTTCTATTCCCAGCAGTCCCATGGCAAGTTTCACTACCTTGCCTACGTTCTGGCTCAGGGCCAGGCGGAATACCTTCACGGCCTCATTCTCTTCATGCAGAATGCTGAAGTCGTGGTAGAACTGGTTATATTCCTTTACCAGGTCATAAGTATAGTTGGCAATGATAGACGGGTTGTAGTCGCTTCCTGCCTGTTTTACTATGTTGGTGAAGTCGGCCAGCATCTGTATCAGGCTTTCTTCCTTTGTGTTCAGCTCGATGCCTGCAGGTATTACTGCCGGGACAGCTATACCGGCTTCGGCAGCCTTACGCAGGATAGACTGGATACGGGCGTAAGTATACTGGATGAACGGACCTGTATTCCCGTTGAAGTCAATTGATTCCTTCGGATTGAAAGTCATGTTCTTGCGTGCATCTACCTTCAGGATAAAATACTTCAAGGCACCCAGACCCACGATGCGGGCTATGTCATCGGCCTCCTCCTTGGTCAGACCGTCCAGCTTACCCAGTTCGCTGCTGGTTTCCTTTGCCGTCTCTATCATGGCTTCCATCAGGTCGTCGGCGTCTACCACCGTACCTTCACGGCTCTTCATCTTGCCTTCCGGCAGTTCCACCATACCGTATGAGAAGTGTACCAGATCCTTTCCCCATTCAAATCCCAGCTTGTCGAGCAGTATAGAAAGCACCTGGAAATGGTAGTTCTGTTCGTTTCCTACCACATAAATCATCTTGTCGATGGGGTAGTCCTGGAAACGTAGCTTGGCAGTACCGATATCCTGAGTCATATAGACCGAAGTACCGTCGGCGCGTAGCAGCAGCTTCTGGTCCAGACCTTCCGGAGTGAGGTCGGCCCATACGGAACCGTCTTCCTTGCGGTAGAACAGACCTTTTTCCAGTCCTTCCAGCACCTTTTTCTTTCCTTCCAGGTAAGTCTGCGATTCATAATATATCTTGTCGAAAGTAACGCCCATCATTCGGTAAGTCTCATCGAATCCGGCGTAAACCCAGTCGTTCATCTTCTTCCACAGCGCACGCACTTCCGGATCATTAGCTTCCCATTTGCGCAGCATTTCACGGGCTTCCAGCATCAGCGGAGAGTTTGCTTCGGCCTTGGCTTTCGCCTCTTCCTCGTTGAGGCCTTCGGCTTCATATTGAGCAGTCAGTTCCTTCACTTCTGCCTTGTAGTGCTTGTCGAACGCTACATAATAGTCGCCTATCAGGTGGTCGCCCTTCTTGCCCGATGATTCCGGAGTCTCGCCGTTGCCGTATTTCAGCCATGCCAGCATGGACTTGCAGATATGGATACCGCGGTCGTTTACGATGTTGGTCTTCACCACCTTGTTCCCGTTGGCAGCCATTACGTTAGCCAGCGCGTTACCCAGCAGGTTATTGCGTACATGCCCCAGATGCAGCGGTTTGTTGGTGTTCGGTGAAGAATATTCAATCATCACCAGCGGAGCGTCCGCCCCTGCCTTCTGGATACCCCATTGTGGGTCGGCATGGATACGGTTCAGCATCTCGATCCATACATCCGAAGCGATAATCAGGTTCAGGAAGCCTTTGATCACGTTGAATCCCGCAATGGCAGGCTCGTGCTGTTTCAGGTATTCGCCGATTTCCTGGGCAGTCTGTTCAGGACTTTTTTTCGACAGCTTCAGGAAAGGGAAAACCACCAGTGTGAGGTGACCTTCAAACTCCTTTTTGGTCTTCTGCAGCTGCACCATCTTTTCAGGAACATCCTGACCGTACAGCTCTTTTACGCCCTTAAGAACGGACGCGGTGAGTTTGTCTTCAATTTTCATGCGATATCTTGTTTTATAGTTTTTTCTGTAGTTTTTCTATGGTTTTTCCTAAGATACCGCAAAGGTAGTGATTTTTGGTGGTTTTTATTTAGAAGGTTGGAATTTTGTATTATTGTATCTTTTGAAATAAAAAAGCGGATAACTTTATAAAAGTTATCCGCTTTATTTGTTATTTGATATAGAAACCTAATTTATTTATTAGATTTTATGATCACAGGAATCTTAACAGTCTTCTGATATCCAAAGATATCTTTTACTGTTACAGTCAAATTAATGGTTTCAGTATCTGTAACAACAGAGGCAGCTTTACCTTTAATGTAGCCTTCTGTAACCACTCCGTTGTTATCTTCTTTTGCTGCCACTATTTCTGCTTCTGAAATCTGTCCAGGAACATTAGCTACACTGACAGATGCGATACGTGAGTCAGTAAATGCTTGATTTGCTGGATTTTCATCTGCTTTATCCGGCAAGATATTAAACTTAGTTCCATTATAATCTACGGCACTTAATTGACTATTTTCAATCTTGAAGTCAGAACCACCGATAATAGATAAAGCATCTCCTGTACTTGTGCTGAAAGTTCCATCAAAAATAGGACTTAACAACTTCATCTTAAATACATAGTCAGTATATTCTGCTTTGTCTGGGTATACCCAATTTGTATTACTATACTTTGCATTTGTGGCTTCCAATGTAAATGCCTTACCATATGCATCTTGGGTCTTATCTGCTTGGGTAGGAACTGCATCTTTAAACTGAACTTTTCCTTCATTTATGCTAAATTTAGCAGATGATTTGACATTATTCATGTCGTCAATTAAATCGTCTGTAACAGAAATTGTTGCTTTGCTGTCGAAATCATCAAATGCATTGCTAATTGTGTATGCCGGATTACTATTATTAGCAGTTTTTTCACTCAAGAATCCGTAAATAACACCATCCTTTTCAAGACCAGATTTAACAGAGAATTGTTCAGCAACAGTTGGAGCTGTAAACTTGACAGGTACAATGATACTATTCAGTTCACCATTGCTACTATTGAATGTTACTTTCAAATAATAGGTTGTAAACAGTTTAATGTCTGCGTTGGCTTTGCTATCATCAACCTTAATTGAAATGTAATTTGCTTCATCTTTGCTAGAGACATTGGCTTTTGCATTTTTGTCTATAGTCTTTGTTACGTATGGAGTCAGCAGTTTATTTGTTGTTATAGCACTTGAAGTGTACTCTGTTCCGGCAACATCTCCGTTCTGAACTTTTTCCCACAATGTATATTTAGTTTTGCTAAAGTCAACACGCGTTTTCCAAGTGTTCAACTCTTCTGCAGTCATGCCATTCTTCATGGTGCTCAAGTCAATTCCAAATACTTTGTCATTTGATGTAACTGCATATGGAACCTCTTCATAAGATGTTGTATCAGAAATCTTGTCAGTTAATTTGATTTTGTAATATTTTTTTACAATACTACCATCTACATTAATCACTGTAACTGTCATTGCAAATTCACCACTTGTAGATACATCAATATCTTTACCTAAAGTGAATGAATAAGTTTTTGGATCAAGTTCAATCTTATAGTTGTTTAAGGCTTCTGTGTCGACTGTCATCATCAAGTCATACAAGCTATTTCCGCCATCTGAGAATGTATATTTTGAACCTTTATCCAATTCGACAACATAAGGGGTTGTTTCTTCACCATTACCACTAGTAGGAGTAATATTATTGCTACCCGTTTTTAATTGTAAATTCAACGAAGTCAAAATAGACGTGTTTCTTGCTACAGTTATTCTATATGCAGAACGAACAGATGAGTTAGGATTCAATGCAAAGACTGTATTACCAAAATCGTCTACCAATTCGTCCCATGCATCTTCATCTTCTAATATTACGTCATTTAATGACATTTTATATAATCCTCCTTTATCTGCTGCACGTCCATCTGGAGTGTCTAAGACTTTATTTTCTGCAGTTGCAGATAGAGTGACACCACTTAAATCCTCATCTTTACTATTAGTCAGTTTGAATGTAACTAATGATGCATCTACATTAACAGGATTGACACGGATTTTTAGATCCTCACTACCATTATTTCGTCCAATATATGTACCTTGTTCAGGAAGTGACTTAGCTCCATTCCAATTTTTACGGATTTCGTTATTGTCAGCCAAATCGAACTTAGTTCCTGTCATCTTTAATGCTATTGGAGTATTATCATCTCCAGCAATAGTTATCGATGTTAAAGATGATGCTGCAGATGGAACTTCAACAGTCTGTTTAGAACCGTTAGCCCAAATAGTTAAGGTATATGAACCATCTTCGTTTTTAACAGCAGTCACAGGAGATGCTTTGATGTCAGTTGTGACTTCTTTTCCAGTTTCGTCGAAAATTACTAAATAGCCATTATCGTTAACATACGGTAATTGAGCATCTTCTTCAACGAGTTGTTTTTTAGAAGTATAATATCCAGAACCCTTACCATTGATTAAGATTTCTCCTGTCACTTCATCAAAAGTAACGACATCACCTGGTGTTACTTCTTGATTTTCTTCATTGATTACATTTTCAATAACAGTAGACTGACCATCATTCCAAGTAATTTTCAATCCGTTATTTTCAGAAACGATGTTTGTTACAAATTTGCCATCGCCAATCAGTTTCTGCAACTCAGCTACAGCATTTTTCACATCAGTAACCTGTGTCTGCAGATTGTTGATGTCATCATCATAGTCTTTACAAGAAGTAAAAGTTCCTGCCGAAGCGAACAA
>ULQU01049109.1_pt1 | contig 24996 bp, 18 predicted proteins | sample 1954841 | NCBI WGS metagenome assembly ULQU01 (sample SAMEA4835664, study PRJEB28245) | human gut metagenome | biome: gut microbiome; material: fecal sample | place: Denmark | collected 2008
ATTAACTTTCTTAATATCGGAGATTGATGCGTTTTCTCTGACTCTATTTTCACATAAATGTACGAGGGCGCTTGATTATAGTTGATAGTTTGCTTTACATTTTTGTTGGGTTGTTATTGAAAAAGTTCGTGGGGCTTGAGTTTCTCCTTTTTCTAAGGAGGGGATAAACTGTGGAGTTGTTGTTTATTGTAATGAGGAGGGAAAGGAGAAAACTTTACTTTCCGATGCAGCATGTTAGACTAATTGATTACCAATAGTTTGAAACTTAAACGGTATAAAAGTCTGATTTTGCCCCTTTTTCTGCGCTGAACTTTTGCAAAGATAATGCGTTTTTCCGGTACAAGGAAACAAATGAGAAGACTTTGATAAAAAAGGCGATTTTGGGTGTAATTTTGTAAGTCTTTCAATGATATTTACGAAAGATGTTGTAGGGTGTTTCATCTGTTATTATGTTGTGGTTATACCGCAGATTATTTCTCCAAGATTGAATACGAAGTGACTTATACCGATTGCTGGCGAAAAGAAAAATCAGTCGGGTAAATCTTCCTTTTCCCTCTGTTTGACTTGACTTTATTGCCCGTGTGTATAAAACGGCCATTAAAGTCAAGTTGAGTATCTTTTTCTTTTGGTAGGCAAATAATTATACCATTCGTTGGCTATTTCAAAATATATTACTACTTTTGTATTGTAAATATCAATATAGTGAATATGATGGCGATATATAGTATTTAATTATCAGTATAATGATATATAAATATGAAAGATTTGTTTGAATACTCCACTCCTGAACTGGTACGCATGTTGGGTACTCGTTTTAAGGAATATAGAATGCGGTGCAATCTGACACAAAAAGAAGTGTCGGAACTTTCAGGTGTCGGGCTGACTACCATACACAAGTTTGAAAATGGCACGGCAGGCAATCTTTCATTGTCAACATTTATTCTCTTGTTGAAGGTCGTCGGTCAGATTAATTCTTTAGACGATATTTTGCCGGAATTGCCCGAATCGCCTTATCTTATGCGTGAAGACGAGAAAAAAGCGCAACGAATCAGACACTCTAAATAAGTCATATAGATATGATGAAGTCGTTAAAAATAATGCTTTGGGATGAAGAAATCGGTCGCTTGGCTTGGGATGAACGCCGACATCTTTCTTATTTCACATATAATCCCGATTTTATCAGAAAAGGATTGAATATATCCCCTTTGGTTGCACCTGTTGATGGTACCAGAGGGCTGTTGCCTGTTTGGGGTGAAGATGCCAAGATTTACCAGAAGCTTCCGGCATTTGTCGCAGATTCATTGCCTGATGCCTGGGGTAACCAATTGTTTGATTTATGGCGTCAACAGCAAAAAATATCCAATTCAGAGATAAATCCGTTGGATAAGCTCTCGTTTATAGGCAGACGAGGAATGGGAGCGTTAGAATTTATTCCGGAAACTAACAGGGAGCGAAGAACAGAAAAAATAGATGTTAAGTCGTTGGCAGATTTGGCAGAACGCATTTTCGTAGAAAGGGAGAATGCCCGTATTATGCCGGAAGAGTCCATAACCATGCAATCTTTGTTGACTGTAGGTACATCCGCTGGGGGGCGTCAGCCGAAAGCGATTATTGCGATAAACAGAGAAACAGGAGAGATACGAAGCGGTCAAATTGCAGCTTTGGAAGGATATGACTATTATCTTCTCAAATTTGGTAACTCCGAATATTGTTCGGCAGAATTAGAAATGACTTATTATAAGTTGGCAACTATGGCAGGTATCAATATGATGCCGTCAATGTTATATTCAGTGGATGGAAACAATCATTTTTTAACCAGACGGTTTGATCGTAATGGTGGGAAAAAGATTCATACACAGACTTTGGCTGCCATATATCCCGATGCAGAGAGTTATGAGCAATTGATATCTGTTTGCCGTAAGCTCCGTCTGCCTGATGCGGATTGCCAGGAAGTATTCCGAAGAATGGTCTTCAATATTCTGTCGAATAACACAGATGACCATAACAAGAACTTTTCATTTATTATGAATGAAGATGGTGCCTGGCGTCTTGCTCCTGCATACGATATTACCTACATCATTGACAGGGGCGGTTATTTGCCGAACAAGGAGCATTGCATGTATATTCGAGCCAAACTGTATGACATCACACGCTCGGATGTTATTGAATTTGCCCGTGATAACGGAATTCGTCGTCCCGATGCTATCATCAGAGATGTCGTTTCCTCATTGAAACAATTCCGTACAATAGCAGTTGAAAATGGGGTATCGGAGTCGTGGATAGGCAGAGTTGAGTCAACTATCGCCAACCACCTGAAGGTATGGGGCGAATGGGAGTGCGAAGTCGAAGATGCTACAATGGAAATCAACGGACACACCATCAGCAATATGCGTGTTGAGCAAACTTATAAAGGGAATTACCATCTGCTGGCAAGCATTGATGGCGTAGAGAGGAAATTTGTGATAAATAAAAAGAATGCAGACTTTGCCTATATAGAACAAATTGGTTTGGCAAATCTTACGACTGAGCATTTGAAAACTCTGGTGGAAAAATGTTTTAATCTGTAAGGTTAAGTTATGCTGACCAAAAGAAAACCCCTTTACAATGAGGATGCTGGGTGATTATTACGATGTTTGCGTTACGATAATTATGTAATGGTAAAAATCAGTATTTTCAGTTATTTGAATTTTTCGAATAACTGAAAATACTCTATCACAATATATCATATAATATGTAAAACCGAGCTATTTTGTTTACTATATGATACATTGAGGTCTTAAAGCATATCAACCAAGACAATATTTGCTACAAGACAAGGAACTTGCCCGGTTCAAAACCATTGGCGAGATGTTCATTTTGGAAAACATACCCCATCTGATTGCAAACGACCTTTGTCCCGCTTATTTCAGTATCAATATTGGTGTGGGAATGTCCATAAATCCATGCATCAATGCGACTGTCGGCAATAAGCCTACTCAGTTCAGTTGCAAATGCACTATTCAGCACAGAACCCTTATGGTGAGGAGCGACTACCTCCAATGTGGGAAGATGATGCGTTACCACCACAATGTGTTCTGCATCGTTTTCTGCCAGACTTTGTTTGATAAAATTCAAACAGAAACTGTGCATCTTATTGAATTCCTCTGTCTGGAGCAATTTGCCATTATACATTATCTGCCGAAAGTCGTTCATGCCCTTCCATACAAAATATTCGTCAGATGGAGATATTCGAGACCACAAAGTGCTCATGATAAAGTCGGTATCATCAATCCGTACTACCTTATTCTGATAATATCCTACATTCTTCTTGAACATCCAATTCCATTGCAATCCCTTGTCCATCACATCACAATAATTGTAATACTCATGGTTCCCGGGCACAATGAGCACCTGCCGATAATTTGCAGATGCCCACTTCCAGAAATTGCTCAAAGGGGCAACCTTGTTTTTCAAATAGAATATATCTCCGGCTAGCACCAGAATATCACCTGTTACAGGTAATTCATTATGTTTCATCCACCTGCTGTTATCGCTGAACTCCAAATGCAGGTCGCTCATGTATTGTATCTTCATATCACTGTCCTTTTTCTATTTGTTTGGTAATAATTCTTTTAACCTGTTCAAATGAAACGGGTGTAAAGTTGTTGTTATCAACTCCGACATCGTATTGTGTCGGATAGAGATACTTAAGCCTAGCAGCGTCAATTCCGGTATTGTTCTCCCTTGTGTGAACGTGTCCGAATAGTTGCCACACATCTTTGTATCCGCCATCAAAGCATAAAAAGGGATAATGATTCAAATATATCCTCTGTTTGCCAATTTCTATGTGCATCTGCATTGCCACATATTCAAATCTGTCAATGTAGCCTTGGCGTATATTCTTCAAATCGTGATTACCCATAATCAGATATATCTTTCCGTTCAGTCTGTCAAGGATTTTACTCCATTCGGCCGAACCGCCAAGACAGAAATCACCCAAGTGAAACACAATATCATCTTGTCCGATTGTATTATTCCAATTGGCTATGATAGTTTCATTCATCATCTCCACATCCTTGAACGGTCTGTTACAGAAACGTATGATATTCTCATGATATAAAAATGGGTGTCAGATGTAAAGAACACCTTACTGCCGTCAAATTTATAGTTCATTTCTTCTCAATTTATGTGCATCACTGCACGTTAATAATCTGTTTACTAACAGCCCATCAGACGGAAATGGCAGAAGAGCATCGTAAAGGCAACTGTCACAAATGGGCATAATAAAAAATATAGTGCAAACCGAATGTAGAGTCGAGCTGGCTCGAACTATACTGAGGTGCAGCCTATATTGTAGGTCGAAAACCTAAAAAGTTGGAAAGTTTGGTAAAGACTCTCCAACTATTCAGTTTCTATTCTCTCAAAGTACAATAAAGTACTTGCTATGTTCGCTGGAAAGTATTTACTCTACGAGGTTCAATGCATGAAACATGAACACTCGACACGGATTCTGTGCGTTTATTGCTCAGAATTGCGGTTGTTGGTAATATGTTCATTCTGTTTCTTTGCATCGTTAATGTTTATATTGTCTCAAAAGCTGTGCAAAATTAGTAAATAAATCCCAATCACACACCATTTTACATTAAATTCTTTTGCCATGCGGAAAATACTTGGCTCAAAATTTTGTGTTATGCTGTAAAAACATTATGTTTGCATAGCATAATAAAATCGTAATATGAACTTCGTTGATAGAATAGAAGAAACAGCACGACTGAGGGATGCTCTTTCAAGAGAGAAGTCCTCGTTGGTCGTAGTGTACGGTCGCAGGCGGTTGGGTAAGTCAACACTTATCAAAAGGGTCTTGTCGGACAGTGATGTATATTTCCTTGCCGACCGTTCCGAAGGGCAACATCAAAGAATTTTGCTCGCAAAAGTGGTAGCGCAAGTATTTCCTGATTTTGATAAGCTGACTTATCCGGATTGGGAATCTCTGTTTCGTGCGCTCAATTATCGCACAGACAAGCGTTTCACGTTATGCTTGGATGAATTTCCATATCTTGTGGAGCAATCCCCGGAACTGCCGTCAGTGTTGCAGAAACTTGTTGATGAGAAGCAATTGAAGTATAATCTTGTACTTTGTGGTTCATCACAGAATATGATGTATGGACTGTTTCTTGATTCTACTGCACCTCTCTATGGCCGTGCTGATGAGATAATGAGACTTGCGCCGATACGTTTGCCGTATATTCAGGAGGCTTTGAACCTTGATGCTGTGGGTGCCGTTGAAGAGTATGCCGTATGGGGCGGTGTACCTCGTTATTGGGAACTAAGAGAAAACAGGAACTCACTTTCCGATGCGTTGTGGCACAATATCCTTTCGATAAATGGGACTCTTTACGAGGAACCGATAAAACTGTTTCAGGACGATGTGAAGGATATTGTCAAGACTTCTACAATCATGTCCTATATCGGCTCCGGTGCAAATCGTCTTTCTGAGATTGCTGCCAGATGTAATGAGCCTGCAACTAATCTGTCACGTCCGTTGAAGAAACTTATTGACCTCGGATTTTTAGAGAAAGATGTTCCGTTCGGAATTGACGAAAAGAATGCGAAAAAGAGCCTATATAAGATTGCATACCCATTTATGGCATTCTACTATCAGTTTGTCGTACCAAACCGTTCGTTCATTGAGCTTGGTCGTCGTTTGCCATTAGAACAGGCTTTGGCAGTCCATTTCCCGGAGTATGTGAGTATGCATTGGGAAAAACTATGTAGGGACGCTGTAACGGGAAATATGGTCAATGGAATTGTTTACGGTAAGGCAAAACGCTGGTGGGGACCGGTTCTCAATGAGAAGAAAGAACCAGAACAAATAGAGATTGATGTGATGGCCGAGTCGCTGGATAAAAAATATTTGTTAGTTGGCGAATGCAAATGGACAAATCAGGAGAATGGCAAACAGCAGGCAGCCGAGCTTCTCCGTAAAGCCAACCTGCTGCCATTTGCCAAGAATTACAATATTCTCCCGGTCTTATTTCTTAAGAATGCACCGAAAGATGATGTCGGGAATGCGATGTTGCCGGAAAGTGTTGTTGGGCTGATGAAATAAAGAAATAACAAATTCGTGATTTGCATATGTTGGATTTTAGAAAACAATTTCAAGAGATTATAGAACAATCCTATATTCCTTTCAATATAGATAAAACTGCGACTTCTGATGTGTGGAGCAATATTTATAAGGTAGTACTTCCTAATATCCCGAAAAACCTTTTTAGATACCGTAGAATAGACGATAAAGGCTATACTATTGAATCATTTAAATCTGGAACTATTTCCTTATGCCATGCAGGAATGTTTCCGGATAAGTATGATTCATATTTATATATAAATCAAGATAAGATTCACAAAGATCTAGAAAATGCATTGAAAGATGCATTACGTATAACATTGTCGCAAATAACACAGAAATCCCCTGACATAAGAACAGAAAAAGCAATGCAAGTATGTTACTATAGAGAGTGCGGATATACGGATGAACAAATTATAGATAAAATATTGACATGTGAGTATATTGATTTTTGTAACAATATTGGCTCAGCGATAAAAAAGCAAGAGTCTCGTTTTAGAAATCCAAGAAATAGTGCAAAAATAGCCTGTTTTACAGAAAGTGTACAGTCAAAATATATGTGGGATAGATATGCAGATGGGTATAAGGGATTTGCATTAGAATACGATCTCAGAAAATGTATTTTTAAATATAATTCATTGGAAATGAATGTAAATCTCTTTCCTGTGATTTATACAGATTTAAGACCGGATGTTACATTGGATGAGGGAAATATTCAGACTTACGAGTATTTTAAACAAATTGGAGATAAAAATTGGTTGAACTTTTTGTCTTCCATGATATCAGTCAATCAATTATATTGGTATCGATCTTATCTTTATAAGGATCGTAAAGAATACGAACATGAACATGAATGGAGAATGCTTTACTATAATTTAGAGGAAGAGAATGATTATGTTGCAATTCCGGATGTTGGATGTTTGAAAGCGATCTATTATGGTCCAGATATATTACAAAAGGATAAGCAAGAATTACATCGGATTGCAGTTGAAAAAGGTCTAAAAGAGTATGATGTCGATCTTGACACGGATAGTCGTAGATATGATTTGAGAGTAACAAGTATTAAATAGGTGCATTTTAAATCAAAAAAGAGTAGATTAAATAACTATGAGCGGAGGATATTTTGATAGGGGCACATATGCAATGTGCGAGATTGCTGATACTATTGAGCGCGATATTGCAAGGGCATTGAAACCTAAACCTGAGAAAATTCAGGAGGACTATTGGACTATTTACGAGAAAGATAGCTTTGGCTCATATCATAGTTATAAAGATTTCATGAGTTTTGGGAGCTATGAAGATGCAGAATCTTTTCTTCTGAGAGATAAAGTAAGAGTCTTTCCAATATAAAATCTGCTTTCCGAAAAAATGGAAGCCAATAGACTCACGGGGTATACTTGAGGAAAAGAAAAATGTAATTAATGATATAATCTACAATGGTAAATCAAAACAATCAGATTAAAATTTCTGCTGAGACGAGACGCTCTATATTTGATAAGATTATGTCTCATGCAGATTTCTTGGGTGTATTCCAAGGAGGTAATTATGAAGATCAAAATATTGTTGATTTCTTGAAATTTATATGGGATCTTCCTGCAATGCCTTCAGAAGACCCTCGTTTCAAGAATGCGGAAGCTGATGCAAGGCAACATTTGATTAATAATGATGATTGGGATCTTACGTATACTTTTGAACATCGATTTAATTTGTTGGCAGGTGATACAAAACACTTCATTAAGTTTGTTGAAGCATGTGTTTCTCCCTTTGTCAGATTGTCTTCTGAAGAGATAATGCAATATGTGGAAGAGATTAATCCTTTGCTAAATAGGGATAATTGTGAACTTGCCATAGAAGATTATATAGATGAAAGACCCCATTATATTATAAAATCAGGAACTGGTTTCTCATTTGATCGAAAAGACATATATAGCAATAGTTATACGATTTATGTTGATAAACTTGGGAATAACAAACCATGTTTCTTTTTAAAGAGCATAACATGGGATGATTATGGACATAAAACATTATTCTATTTATATTATGTTAGGGAGGATGGCTCCTATTCAAGGGTAGGCAAAGTTAAGATATGCAAGAAAAATGCAGCCACAACTCTGGATGTTATTCCTGAGTCATTTCTATCCCTAGATTTAGATTATTGCTCTTTAGGACAGGAAACATCTTATTATTCAAATATAAAAAACATATTAGGCGATAACGCGATGTCCTTTCTTAATGCGATGAAAGATGCTGCAGCATTTAGCCGAATATCAGATGATTTTGTAAACGACTCAGGATTCAGACACTCTTTGTTAAGAGATAATAGTGCTGATACAGCTTTAAATTTAGGACGTTATGTACTTGCTGGTTTTGATCCTGATGAAAGAGTAAATTTTACATACAAGACTAGGCTTGCTTTTTCTTCAGATTATGACTTCAATATAAAGTTCGATTTTGGTAGAATAAATCAAGAAAATAATTTTAATAGAGTGATTGCCATCATCGGCGAAAATGGTGTAGGTAAGACCTCGTTGTTATATAATCTTGCTAAGTCAATCGCTAATCAACAGAAGGAATGTTTCTCACCGCACCATCCATTGTTTACAAAAGTTGTAGCAGCATCTTATAGTATGTTTGATAGATTTTATGATATTAATGCACGAGCCTTCAACTTTGAGTATTGTGGTATGCACAATAACGCGGGTGGCCTTATGACTCTTGAACAATTGATAGCAAGACACCAACGTAATGCAGAAACCATCAATGTTCTGAATAGAGGTAAAAACTTAAAGAAATTTCTAGGCAATATTTTGCCCAACGAGATGTTAGAAGATTTGTTTGAAAACGGCTCTATATTTAAGTACAATGTCTATAAGGATTACTATGGTAAAATGAGTTCAGGGCAAACTATGCTTACCAACCTCATTATCGACATTACTGCAAATGTGCGATCAAATTGTCTAATTATGATAGATGAACCAGAAGTTCATCTTCATCCAAATGCTATTACACAGATTATAAATGTTGTAAATCTTGTATGTGAAAGATTCTCTTCTTGTTGTATTATGGCAACTCATTCGCCTTTGGTGATTCAATCTCTTCTCTCTCGCAATGTCCTAATAATGGAACGAGATGTAGATGGAATGCCCGTTGTAAGGCAAATGAGGGTTGAAAGCTTGGGTGAGAACCTGACTACTATAAATGAAGAAATTTTCTCTAATGGTCAACGAGATAAGTATTACAGGCGACTTATAGAAAAGGCTGTCGAAGGTAAAGAATCCATGGAGCAGGTACTACAAGAGCTCCAGAATGGTGATTTGCCAATGAGTCTTACTTCTTATATGTTAATTGATAAATATTTGAATCATGATTAACATGAAAAAATATGCTGGAGGAAAGAAACCATATGAACTTTTCTCTGAAGCAGTGGATAGAAAGGATGAGAATGGTGCTGATACCATTGAACTTAATGCAATGAAACACAAAATTAAGATTGCATACAGATATTATGAGCGAGCTATGGATAAACGGAAGTTGGGAACGCTAAGCCCTTCTAAAGTGTTGTCAAGTATCAAGCAATCTTTATTAGGAATGTATTCGTCTAGATGCAAGTTGGTAAAGGATTTTAGAACATGGCATTTTAATAACAACCCTCAAACATATAATAATGTATGTCCGTATTGTACTATAAATAGTGCAAACACTACAGAGCACATTCTTCCTAAGGAGGTGTACTCAGAATATGCAGTAAATGTCTTTAACTTGATACCTGCATGTTCTGAATGTAATTCATTTAAGGGGGAAGATATATTCGATGAGAATGGTGAAATCTTCACTATTAATTTTTATACTGACACTTTGCCTGATATACGATATCTATTCGCTCGTATAACTCATATAGTTGGAGGTGTTCAGTTTGAGTATTATTTAGATAACAGAAATGGAATTGATAGAAATCTATATGCTCTTATACAAAGACATTTCAAGCGTTATCATTTAATAAACAGGTATTATACCAAAGCTGTACAAGAATTGTCCAATATTGAAAATTACTTTAAGTTCGAAGAAATAACTTGTGAAGCTGACTACGATAAAGCCGCAAGCAAATTAATCAGGAAAACGGATGCTGATGCAGTTGCGTATGGCAGAAATCATTGGAAGATTGTAATGTATTATGATGCGGCTACATCACCAGTATTCAAGTCTTATATAATGACTAAATTGATATCCTAAATATCATATATGAAAATTGTTTTGTTCTGAAAAAATTAACTCATTACACTTAGATTAGATATAATAGCGCATTGTAAGGAAATGGCTCAATATTAAAGGGTATGAACCCCGACTGTACTTATCTTGAAGAAGATGATGAATAAAAGCTAGTTTCATTCCAAGCAAATATAACAGACTATTTGCTTGGCGGTGTCCACAAATTTGTTTATTTTTGCACATAAATGTAGATGTAAATTCAATGGAAAAGAAAGAGTATAGAAATCGCATTCGGGTTATTTTAGCCGAGAAGATGATTACAAATACCTATTTGGCAGAACAGCTTGGCGTGTCGAAAATGACAATAAGTCGCTGGTGTACCAATACCACACAGCCAAGTGCACCGCAATTGATTGAGATTTCTCAGATATTGCAGTGTGATTTGAAGGATTTATATGAAATGGTAAAGTAGCCTGAGAAAGGAAATGATGAAAAAAAAATATACATTCATAGACCTGTTTGCTGGTATCGGTGGATTTCATACAGCAATGCATTATGTTGGTGGTAAGTGCGTTTTTGCCAGTGAATGGGATAAAAATGCTCGTTTGTCATATGAAGCAAACTATAAACATATTGAGCCTAAGCTTTTCAAAAAAGACAAGGATGGAAAATATCTTTATTTTAATGAAGATATAAATGATGCCATACCAAGTCAGATTCCGGATTTTGATATTTGTTGTGGTGGATTTCCTTGTCAACCCTTTTCTGTCGCAGGGCTTAAAAGAGGGTTTGAGGATACAAGGGGAACTTTGTTTTTCAGTATCGCCAATATCATTAGAGAGAAGATCAAAGCAGGCTGTCCTCCCAAAGTTTTGTTTTTGGAGAATGTTCGTGGATTAAAGACACATGATAAAGGGAATACTCTTAAAGTAATATTAGCTACACTTGAAGAATTGGGATATGCTTATTCTTTTGATGTTCTTAATGCAAAGTATTTTGGAGTACCTCAAAACAGAGAACGTTTATTCATTATAGCATGGTATAAGAAGCTGGTAGATGTTGACGAATTTAGATTCCCATATGGAATAGCAGAAGATGGTTCTACTATATACGATAAGAAGAAGTTGAAAGAAGGGACTCTTTTAACCAAAGTATCGGATATATTTGAGCCAGAAAAAACTATGGATTCTCAATATACCATTAGTGATAAAATGTGGGAAGGACATCAAAAACGCAAAGAACGAAACCGGAAAAATGGGAAAGGATTCGGGTATTCACTATTCAATGCTGATAGTACATATACTAGCACTATTTCTGCAAGATATTGGAAAGATGGAAGCGAAATACTTATTGATCAATCAGAAAAAGGACTTAACCCACGTGTTCTGACTCCGGTGGAAGCCGGAAGATTACAAGGGTATCGTATTATTGGTGAAGGATGGGAAAAGCCAGAATGCGCAAACAATCTCAATTATAATGATTCTAATATAGAATTTAAAATAGTGGTATCACGCAAAGAAGCTTACCGTCAATTTGGAAATAGCGTTGCTATTCCGGTTATTAAAAGGTTGGCTGAAGAAATAGTTAAACAATTGATGTAATAGAGTTATGAAAGATTTATTCTCATTTTTAAATGAAGTATCCGGTAATAGTGATTTTAAGGCTACTTTGAGTGAAAGAGGTGGTTTTATTACGTTTAGCAACTCTGGCAGACGTGGTGGCTCCAAGTTCTTTCAGATCGGATTAGATAATATTCTTCAAACTTTGAAAGATATATTGATTAATATAGAAACCTTTAAGAACCTGACTGAATATGATGAAACATCTTGGAGAAACAATGGGTCTGAATATTTCTCGGATTCAGTTGCAAATGCAAATTCTACAGTTCAGACTAAACCCTTGTTCTCAACATTAAGCAAAGTGATAAATTGGGCAAATCAACCAAGGCTGGATTCTATTGATTCTGATGCTAAGATTTGTCTTGATAAAGATACTTTGGAGACAACTATAGCGAAACTAGAAATAGTTGCAGATAGTTTTAGGCCGTCAGTTATGATACCACATGATACGTGCAATGATACTTGTCGTCAGATAATCTTCTACGGTGCACCAGGTACAGGCAAATCCCATAAAATAAAGGTACAACTTGAAGGGGTTTCTAAAGAAAATATATTCAGAACCACATTTCATCCGGATAGTGATTATTCAACCTTTGTCGGAGCATACAAGCCGACTAAGGGGAAGCGACCTTTGTATGGCTTGAACGGAGGCCTTACTGTACGATTGAATGACGGTGGGGATTTGAGCGAAGATGTTATTACTTACAAATTTATTCCTCAGGCTTTTCTGAATGCGTATATGCGTGCTTATCAGACCGAGGATAAGGTGTACCTGATTATTGAGGAAATCAATAGGGGTAATTGTGCACAGATTTTCGGGGATTTGTTCCAATTGCTTGATAGGGATGAAAATGGCAAGTCAGAATATACAATCAAGGCTGATGCTGATTTAGAATCTTTCTTGGAAGAGGAGCTTGGAAAAGATAATCCTGGAATAAAAGACGGAGAATTGTGCTTGCCGTCGAATTTGTATATCTATGCTACCATGAACACTTCAGATCAATCTCTATTCCCTATAGACAGCGCATTCAAGAGACGTTGGGATTGGGAGTATGAGCCGATTAAGTATAAGAATACAGATTGGGTTATTGATATTGATGGGGTGAAATATAGCTGGTGCGATTTCCAAAAAGAAGTCAATACACGTATTTTAAAAGATACCGGTTCTGAAGATAAAATGTTAGGTGACTTTTTTGTTAATCCATCGGCCAAGGTCATATCCTATAATCTGTTTAGAAACAAGATATTGTTCTATTTGTGGAATGATGTCTGCAAAGATGGTGATGCTGATATATTCCCTACTGACACGGATTTCTCTTTCTCAAAATTATATGATGAAAACAGCAAGCAATTCATTATTTCAATGATGGATAAGCTTGGATTAAAACCAATAGACAAGGATACTCTGGCAGATAATGATGATACATCAGAAGATGATGGCAATACGTCTGCTATTCGATATTCCATTAATGGTGAGGAAACAGATGAAAAAGGTAAAGCTTGGGGAAAGGGTGCATTAGTAAAACGCGCTGTTGAGGTATTCTGCCAAAATAATCCAGATTTATCAGCAAAAGATATCCGTGATAGGTGGAGAAGTATAGGCTTCAAAATACCTCATATAGTAGAAACCGAAGATGATAAGCGAGAACGTCTAAAGGGGTCTACTGATAAGACTGGAAGAGAACGTTGTAAGCCAATTAAATTGAGTAATGACGAGTTGATATATGTATCTACTGAAGTAGGAAGTGATGCAATATACAATAACTTTGAAGATTTCCTTTCAAAAATCAAATCCAAACCAGAATGGGGAATTAATATTCAAGAATTATAATTATGCTGCTGTTTATTGAAGGATACCCATACAGTCTGAATGACGTAGTCAAGAATAATCTGACGGTCAGAGATATACTCAAAGATGTTGTGTCAGTTCCTGTAAAGGAGGACAAATATTCTTTCGGGTATGTCGGGTATTGTTATAGCAAGACAGCAAAAGATGTTGTATTCTTCTTGCCCAAAGTAGTATTGACGGGTGAGATAAACGAGGAGAGTGGGGATGATACGATATTCGGTGCTTCGCCACAGGAAATAATAGACTTTGAGTCCGATACGGTAAAATCCAAGTTTACAGAAGAGGGCTGCAAGGAATACAAGGAGTTTCTGTCCACTCTTTCGATTTGGATATATCGGACAATCAGTGTGTATAAGCAGACCCACAACGACAATATACTTGAAAGCAAAGAATATCAATCCGAGAGTAGAGGCAAAAAGCAGAAGCACAACACCTTACTTGATGTAATAATAGCACTGAGAGATTTCAACCGAAACAATCAGGACTATTTTACATTTGTGGCCAAGAACGTACATTCCGGTTATAATAAAATCAACTGGAACAAGACCATAGCTTCAGCACAAGCCATCATACAAAATGGAAGCCCTGTTTACATCGAGCCGGTAAACAGGAAGAAAATGGTGAATTTTGACGAAGAGCTGCTTGTCATATATTTCTCCATTTTGAATTACATTCGAGAGACACATGGTTTCTCTTTTGAAATCAATATCCAGTATCCTCTTATCAGCTGCGAGAAGTTGAAGAAATCCTATATAGGCAGGAATTTTGGATGTCAAAGACTGAAACAAATCAAGTATAAGTATTTCTCGGACAAGGCTCTTCGGATATGGGATTTGTGTTACGCTTTCTTTGACAGGGAGTATAAGATTGCGATGAACAGGCAGTCGGAGGACTATTTGCTGGCAAAAGATTTCGAGCACATTTTTGAAGTCATGATTGACACTCTGGTAAGTGGTAATGACAAGCAAAATCTGCCAAAAGAACTGACGGAGCAAAGAGACGGCAAGCTGGTTGACCACATGTTTGTCGGGCAAGGCCTGATTGAACAATCCGATTTGACGTCTGAGCTTACCTACTATATAGGAGACAGCAAATATTATAAACGTGCCAAGAATGACAGGACACAGCTTGGTGACAAATCGATATACAAGCAATATACATACGCCAGAAATGTCATTCAGTGGAACATGAATCTGTTTTTGGACGGTGACGGTAACGGAGCGCATCCTCAGTTAAGGGATACATTGACGGAAGGATATAATCCTATCCCCAATTTCTTTATCAGTGCCCGGATTCCCAATAAAAAGGTGGGTGGAAGCAAATTTCTGTCCTTTGATGATAAGGAATTGAAAGCACAGGACGGTGGAGTACAGTTGAACCGCCAATTTGAAAATCGCCTGTTTGACAGGGATACGCTGCTGTTGTGCCACTATGATGTTAACTTTTTGTACATCGTTTCGTTGTATGGTCGAAATAATAAAAGTGCGCAAGCCGCATGGCGAGAGTATGTCCGCAAAGAATTCAGAAATAAGATTCAAGGCACTCTCAACCAACTGTATACATTCAGAACTCTGCAACCACTAGATGGCATGGATTGCTATCAGTTCATTCAGGACAATTTCCAACGGCTGAATGGTAAATTGTATCGTCCGAAGAGTGATAGTAATTATCTGATTCTTGCTCTGATGAAGGATGAAGATTCTGCTATATGGAAGTCTCTCAAAATAAAATCTGCAACGATAAAAAGGGAAACGGCTCAAAGTAAAGAGCTTTTGGATGCTTTACAGACTCATTTCTATGTCAGCGATCCGTTTGAGCTTGAAACAGAGTTTCATATCGATAGCATTGACAATGTCGGTACTTTGGAACAACAACCGAAACAGGAGTTCAGGAATATCCTTACTGGATTGGTACGAAGAACCGATGCTGATTATTCAGATTTTGACAGTCATATCGCAAAGACATATACTATGGAGAAGATACCGACATCTATCAATGTGATGGATATAAGATATTTCTTGCCTATGGTTGGCGGAGAGATTGACGGTTATTATAAAGTGGAGAAAGTATATTTTGGCACTAAGAATGGAAATCTATGCCTAAAGTTAAATCTGTCCTCTTTTATTTCATTAGGCAGTAATCGAACTCCTATATATCGCATAAAAATGCAGCCGGGAGAATTGATTTCCAATGATTTGATGGTGGAATTATACGAACAAAGGATTTAGTTAATTCAGATTAAAAAAGGTGGATATGGCAATAGATACACTACTTCCTAAGAAAATTGATAAGTCAGATGCATCATATAAATCAGTTACTGAATTAAATGATGCTTTGTCTATAGCGAAGAAAGAGCATATAAGAAACATTGCTCTCACCGGTCCTTTCGGATCCGGAAAAAGTTCCGTACTCATTACCCTCATGGAAGATTTTGCCAACGAACATAAATTTCTACCTATATCATTGGCAACTCTGCAAGCTAATGAGGAACAAATAGATTATGATGAATCGGAAAAGCATAGCTCTGATGAGAAAAAGCCTAAACCATCCAAATCAACAGATGCAGAAAAAGAAAAGCGCATAGAAAATCTTAACCGCAAAATCGAATATAGTATTCTGCAACAAATCATTTATAGAGAAGAAACGCGAACTGTACCAAATTCTCGTTTTAGAAAAATTGTACATTTGTCGAATCGTGAACTGATAAGATATCCGTTTTGTTGTGTATTGACATTAGTCTGTTTCCTTATCTTATTTGAGCCGAATTTCGCAAGAGTGGATTCAATCTATGATTTCTTCAGTTGGGGTAGTACATGGAATACGATTTTTGATTTAGCTGCTTCTGTTTGGTTGTTGTTTGTATTATATGTGATTGCCCGATATGTCTTCAAATCATATAGCAATTCAAAACTGAATAAGTTAAATTTGAAAGAAGGTGAAATTGAAGTTATAGAAGATAACTCTATATTCAATAAACACCTTGACGAAATTCTGTATTTTTTTCAAGTAACGGAGTATAATGTCGTAATTATTGAAGATTTGGACAGATTCGGGACACCGAATATATTTTTGAAATTACGAGAGCTTAATCAGCTTATTAATGAATCCAAGATAGTTGGCAGACATATCACTTTTGTCTATGCTATTAAAGATGACATTTTTAAAGATGAAGAAAGAACAAAGTTCTTTGACTTTATTACAACGGTAATACCTGTAATCAATCCTTCGAACTCAAAGGACAAGCTCAAATCTGCACTTGAGGCAAAAGGATGCGGAAACGATGGTATTAGTGATGAAGATCTGTCTGAAATGGCATTTTTCATTCAGGATATGCGTATTCTGACTAACATTGTAAATGAATACAAACAATATCGTGATAAGTTGTGTGAGGCAAGGGATTTTCAGCTTAATAAGACTAAACTATTGGGAATGATAGTTTACAAAAACTATTATCCCCAGGATTTTGCTTTGTTGCATCGAAGGGAGGGAAAGATTTATAAGTGTATCAGTAGTAAATCTAATTTTATTCCCCTTGCTTTAAAAGCTATTGAGGAATCAGAAAATGTCCTGTCTAAAAAAGAACAAATCTTCAAACAGGATGCAAATTTAAGTAACGCTGATTTAAGGAGGTTGTTTCTGTTTAAGCTTTGGCATAAGTTGTCCAGCAAACCGTTGTCTATACTTATTCAAAATAATCATTATTCTTTTGAACAAATTGCTAATAATGAAGATTTGTTTGCTAAACTATTGAGCGGAGAAGAGATAACATACGAATATCGTTATCATTATAATTATACAACTACAGAATCAAAATCTGTTGACTTCAAACAAATAGATAAAGAGATTGACTATTCTGAACGATTAAAGTTGTCGGAGAATGGTATTACATTTTTCCGTAATGAGCATAGACGTATCCAACAGGAAAAAATTAAAGCGAAATCTTTGAGATTAAAGGACCTAATAAAAAAATACAAGTTAGGAGAAACAGATGAATATAAGAGCTTCGGATTAACTCCGATGATGAATGTGTTTGTCCGCAGAGGCTACCTTGACGAAGATTACTACGACTATATATCATATTTCTATGAAGGTATGGTTTCATTGGCAGATAGGGAACTTTTGTTATCAATGAAAATTGAAGAAAGGCAACCTTATGAATACCATATAGACAAGATTGAGAATTTTGTCAAAGAGTTGAAGGATTATATGTTTGAGAGCGATGCCATTCTTAATATAGATTTATTGGATTATTTTTCCTCGCATAATGTTCAGAGTGATAAATTTGAACATGTTATGATGCGATTGGAGCGAGATAAAGCACCGTTACAATTCTTGTCCCAGTATTATTCTGAAGGCAAGCAACAAGGTGTGGTCTTCAAGCACTTTATTGAATATACAAATTCATGGAATAACATAGTAAGTTGGAATAATTCGGCTGAAAAGGACAATCTCATAGAGGCATATCTAAAGTTTTGCTCAAATTTGGGACAGATACAACAAAAATGGCTTAATAATAATTATAAGTTTTTGGTTGAACATAGTGAAGGGATCACGTTGGATAAATCTCTGATTTTGGTAAAGGCGAGCCGATTTGTCAGTTTATGTAATGGTTCTGAGGATTTGCTTGATTGTGTTATCGAGAACGATTGTTACGAAATCAATCTTGAGAATATATGTATTATAACGAGGCGGCTTCATTCCGAAGGCAACGCTTTATCTGCCGAAAATCTTAATTATACTCGTATAAGGGAGACAAACAATGATTCTTTCATTGACTATATTGAGGACAATATATCTTCTACAATTCAATGCCTAAAGGATGAATACCAAGATGAAAGCCCTGAATCTTTAATGTTTATCTTGAACAATTCGGACATAGATACTGAGGTTAAAACCACATATCTAACAGGCCAACATAATCATATTGATGGTTTTGCAGGAATAAATAATGAGGAGATGTATGCTGTTGCTGTAAAATCCAGGATATTGTTGCCAACTTGGAATAATGTGTCATTCTATTATGAGCACAAAGAGGGAATGAGTGATGAACTGATGTCGTTTATTAATTACTATGCGACTGAGTTATCTGGTGAAATATGTTCGGATGATTTAAGTAATAAAGATGAGCTATATGTATCTTTGTTTGGCAGCAAAATGTTGAACATAGATAATTATAGAAAGCTGTTAAAATCATTCACCGGACATTTTCCGGATATTGACAAGTTACAGAATGTAGGGCAAGACAGACTGATGATTCTTGCAGATAATGGACGGATTTTATTTAATGCAGATGCACTCTCATCACTTCTTATAAATATCTCCAAGAATGAATCCTTAAAATTGGAATTGGTTGTATATGTGATTTCTGCTGGGCTCAATGACTATAGTGTAATAACACATTTACTGACTTCTGTTGGAGGTGATTATATCGAAGTGTGCAATCAGGATAAGAGAGCCAAATTGTCAGACAATGCCTTGAATAGGCAATTATTAGAAGCACTGAAAAAATCAGAATATATATCGTCATATCAAAATGACAAAAAGGATAAAGATAAATTGAAGGTATATCATAAGACGAAAAGGGATTAATTATATATTCAAATATACAGCCAGTAAACACTACGAATTAGTAATTTTATATTGACAAGAAATTATGACTGATAAAGAACATAAATATGGTGACTTGAAAATGACTCAAGGTACTTCTGATTATTTTCAATCCGATTCTGATTTTGAGTCCAGACTTTCTATACTCAAAGATAAGATTCGGGAGTTCTTTAATTTAAAAAATGTCAACTTCCTTTTTGGGTCTGGTACAAGTAATGGAGCGATTCCGACAATGTCCTCACTTTACACTTCGCTCTCCTTTACTGATGAAGAGAAAGACTTGAAAACCGAGTTTAACAGTATTGCTACAAAATGTGAAGGTAATCTAGAAAAATGTCTGACAGTAATGTATGCAGCAAGAACTCATTATCAAGGAATAAACCTCACAGATAGGAAACAACAAGAAAAAATAGATGCTCAGTTGATGCTTTATGAATCCATGATAGAAAAAGTCGAAAAGCATATATTCAACAGCATTAATATAAGATTTGACAAAGATGAACATAAAAAGGTTCTCGAGTACTATAAGACTTTCTATCAAAAGTTGGCTCTAAGAACTAAGGATAATTCCAGGATTAGAGTGTTTACGACAAATAATGATCTGTTTAGTGAAACGGCTCTTGACGCCTTGAACATTCATTATATTAATGGCTTTAGTGGAGGACTTCACAAATACTTTAATCCTGCTATTTTCAACTATACATGGTCTAAACGAATGGATACAAGCATAGACAAGTATGAACCAGTTGAAAATATGGTGTATTTATACAAAATTCATGGTTCTGTGAATTGGCGTGAGTCACATAAACAGACCAATAATTATTTCGAGATAGAGGAAGTTGTTCCTTCTGAGACATTTCAGGATGGTTCTGTTCTTATCTATCCTACACCAACTAAACAGGATAAAAGCTTAGGTAGTCCATATGTCGATCTTTTCCGCGAGTTCCAAAACAAATTATTAGAACCGCATTCTGTTCTATTTGTTATTGGATACAGTTTTAGTGACAGACATGTAAATGATATCATATATAGAGCGTTGGCCACAAATTCCACTATAAATGTAGTTATTTTTGGTTCCAAGCCAGAGGATAAGGAAAGAAATGCCAAGCCTATTTTCTTTATTGACGATAAACGAATCTTTACGATTTTTGGAACAGAATATATTGATGCGGATAAAAAGGACAAAAAGGCGATTATCAATCACTTCGATTATATAGTGAATAATCTCTTGCCAAATCTTGACACATTCCAAAAAGAAGAGAACATTCTTAATAGATTTGTAGAAAATCTCAAAGAAACACAAGATGAAAATAGGTAAAATCATATCTGTAGAATACGATAAATTTAGGGTACGTTTGTTTCATACTACTCGAAATTCTACTGTCAATATTGACGGGAAGGTATACTATTTTGGCAATATTGGTAGCTATTTGAAGACTTTAAATTCTTCAGGGGAGTATATTATGTGTGAGGTCGTATCAATCGTTGATTGGGTGGGGAAAGAGAATCAAGTGTACAGCACATATAATCTTGATAGTTCTCGAGAGATTATAATAAAGCCGATAGGAACATTAGTGAACGAAAAGTTCTGTATGGGTGTGGGCATATTCCCTTCTTTGTATAGTGATGTGGAAATTGTGACCTTTAATGATTTGGACTTAATATTATCTTATAATGAGGGTGACGCTGTTAATGGTGTACATTCAACGATTTCCATCGGGACAAGTAAAAGTTTGATTAATTACTCTATAGAACTTGATATCAATCGTTTTTTCAATATACATTCGGCCGTACTTGGGAATAGTGGTAGTGGCAAGTCTAATACAATCGCTCATATTTTGCATGAAGTATATCGCAAGCATGGTAATGAAGCCATAGGTGCCAAAACAATCATATTCGATGCAAATGGTGAATATCCAATGGCCTTGGGAGAAGAGGCTCATTTGAATAACGAAATAGAGTCTGTTTTTTATAAGCCAAATATTAGTGAGAATGGTGTACATAAACGATTTGTATTACCATATTATTTGATGAACCTTGATGAATGGCTATCTTTTTTGATGGCATCGGAACGAACTCAAAAACCATTTTGGGATAGGGTGCTTCAAGAGAGTTATAAGTTTTACAGCATTTTCAATGCTGACAAAAGAAACGATGCTCATCGATTTGCCAATTATATCAAATGGAAATTACGGCAAATGCTATTCAATATTGTAAGCAGAATAGATAGCGATACCTCCAAGATGACAGCGGCAAAAGGAGCTGTTGCCATGCTTAGACAAACATGCAATAATAGCCTTGATGATGATGTTGATAATAATGTCTTGACAGATCTTGCTAACTTTCTCAATGCTTGTAACGATTTGTGTGTTATTAATTTTGGCAACAATAATGACTCATTATCCAATGCACTTGATCTTTTTACTGCAATAGATAGTGAACCACAATATGTATGTGTCATAAAATATAAAGACCATTGCGATACCAAACTTTCAGATACCGTAACGGAAGGAGCATTTCGACAAATCGATGAAAATGATGCCTTGTTGGTAGACCAGAACAAACTTATGCCAGGTAAATACTTTGACTATCACTATCTGCGAACTGCGGTTGATATGGTACTTTTGGAGGAAGAAGCCCATGGTAATCTGCATATTAGAGACTTCACATCTACGCTAATGAGTCGGTTGGATTTCTTTCTTTATAATCCAGAGTGTGCGTTTATGCGTATTGAAACTCCAGATTATCAAGATTACAATGACTACTTAGAAAAAATGTTTGGCATCTCAGATTCTGAGGGAAAGAGCAAACAACTTATCACTATTGATTCTAGTGAAGTGGGAACAGATGCTTTGGAATTGATGACAAGTGTCGTATCTCGAATGGTGTTCGATTACAGAAAATGTAAGTTTGGAGAATCGCGACAACAGAAACCAATACACTTGATTCTTGATGAGGCACACCGTTACATTCGAAAAGATGCAAATTATATAATGCGAGAGAATATATTTGAAAAAATAGCGCGAGAGGGCAGAAAGTATTCTCTTTATTTGATTATATCTTCGCAAAGGCCATCAGAGTTGTCCCAAACTGTTTTGTCGCAATGTGGGAATTATATTGTTCACAGAATTCAGAATGAAGTAGATATGAAATATATCTATTCGGTTCTACCATACTTTAGCGAAGATTATATTACAAAGATCAAACAAGCTGTACCTGGAGAGGCTTTGATTTTCGGGAATTGTGTGCCTATGCCTATTATGATTAAAGTAGAAGAAGCGGTGCCTGCTCCGAATAGCAAGAACTGTGACATCAAGATGGAATGGTTTTACAAGAAAGTTATAGCTGATACAGATGACCCCAATATACAGAATGGCTGATGTGTTAACCAAGGAACAACGTCATCGTTGCATGTCTGCAATAAAGGGCAAGAACACAAAGCCGGAATTATTGGTGAGAAAGTTCTTGTTCAGCCGTGGTTTTCGATATAGACTAAATCACCCAAGGCTTCCCGGACATCCTGATTTGGTTTTGCGCAAATACAGAACTGTTATTTTCGTAAACGGCTGTTTTTGGCATGGTCATGAAGGATGCAAATATTATGTTCTACCCAAAACAAATGTTGAGTTTTGGAAGAATAAAATTGAACGCAATCGGAGTAGAGATATAGAGGAACGGCAACAGCTAACTTCGATGGGATGGCATTGCATTACCATTTGGGAATGTCAGTTGAAACCTAAAATTCGCCAACAGACTTTAGAGGCTTTGGAATACACGCTTTGCCACATCTATCTTGAGGATAGAAGAATCAAATCATATGAGACAACTGAAGAAGAATATAGCATGGTGGCAGAACCCGTTGAAAGTTATGGCAAATCGAAATGAATAATTGAGATGAAGATAATTTAATATATGCCAAAGAATATTGAAATACGAAATAGTACAGCAGAGTTTCTCATCTTTATACTTGAAGGTCAAGAGGATGGGATTCAGGTGATGTATAAGAATGAGACCATTTGGGCGACACAAAAGGCTATGGCGCAGCTTTTTGATTGCTCAACTGATAACATTGGACTGCACTTAAAAAATATATTTGCTTCCGGCGAGCTTGTCAAGGATTCAGTTACCGAGAAAAACTCGGCAACTGCCGCAGACGGGAAAAATTATCAAACAATGTTCTATAATCTTGATGCCATTATCAGTGTTGGATATAGAGTTAATTCTGTTCGTGCCACTCAGTTCCGTCAGTGGTGTACATGTGTGCTTCGTCAGTTTGCCATCCGTGGTTATGTGATTGACAAGAAGCGAATGGAGAACGGTTCGTTTATTGGTGAGGATTACTTTGAGCATTTGCTTGCCGAAATAAGGGAGATAAGGCTGAGTGAGCGTCGTTTTTATCAGAAACTCACGGATATTTATGCTACGGCAATAGACTATAACAAGGATGCTCCGACAACCCGTCTTTTCTTCAAGAAGGTACAGAACAAAATGCACTATGCTGTGCATGGACATACCGCAGCGGAACTGATTGTAGAACGGGCCAATGCAGATAAGGAACACATGGGTTTGACCACTTGGGAAAATGCTCCGAATGGAAAAATTGTCAAAACTGATGTGTCCGTAGCAAAGAACTATTTACGAGAGAAAGAATTGGATGAAATGGGCAGAATGGTCAATGCGTTCCTTGATATGGCAGAAAGTATGGCTAAGCGTCATATCCCTATGACAATGGAAGATTGGGCAAAGCGAATAGACAAATTCATTAATTTATTTGATGGCCCGATATTGCAGGATAGCGGAAAAGTTTCTGCCGAATATGCCAAAGAGTTTGCTGAATCAGAGTTTGAAAAGTACAGGATCATTCAAGACCGTCTTTTCCAATCTGATTTTGATAGATTTGAGGATAACAGTCTTCCTCCATTGGATGTGGAATAATTATGATGCCATTCGGAAGTTGGCAAAATCAATCTTAGGAATCTGGCAGATTCATGTCGTTAAATTGGCAAATGTTCGGACAATAGTTCTGTGTTCATCATCTAGTATCTGCATTTATGGTGGCCGACATTACTCCGGAATACCGACATTGGAATTTGAATTATGAAAAATGATTCCTAAAAGAGTTTGCGAAAGAGCAAGAACAGTTCCTGAAAGACGGAAATAAGTTCCTAAAGGTGATGAAGTGTTCCTGAAAGAAACTGCTGAGTTCACAAAAGAGTTCATAAAAGAACCGGTAGGGTTCATAAAAGAGTTTGTAAAAGAACTACTGAAATACGCTTGTCTATGGTATCTGTCAAACAGAGACTACAAAGGTGTTGGATGACACTCTAAAATACGATGCACATGGAGTGAAAACGAACTCCATAGTTGCTATAAAGTTCAATCCTGCTTGCTGGGGGATTGGCAGGTTCTCACGAGCGATTTATCGCTTGGGGTATTGAGTTACCCTAACTCAATAAATGTTGTATAATGGGCAAGCCCAGACGCAATTTAACTAGCAAATTTCGCTTTTTGTCGAGAACAGCATACAGGAGGCTGGCGAAAAGAAAAAATGCCCAAATAACGCCTTTTTCGGTAGTGTAAAATAAACTGTGTCACGCATTATTTTTCTC
>ULQU01014795.1_pt1 | contig 24459 bp, 19 predicted proteins | sample 1954841 | NCBI WGS metagenome assembly ULQU01 (sample SAMEA4835664, study PRJEB28245) | human gut metagenome | biome: gut microbiome; material: fecal sample | place: Denmark | collected 2008
TATAATATTATTAGTAATGATTTTGACTTCAGTTAAAGGGTATAGAATTATTCGTTGTTTATTCTATTTCATAGTAATATTATCTTGGTATTATTTATACATAATTAAAAACTCTTGTGAAACATATCCGTATACATCAAGAATACTAGGATTATAATAAAGCACAAAATATTTAAAATGAAAAAAGTTTTACATATTCTTTCAGCCATAGATGGTGGTGGAGGAGAAAGGGTCGTTTACAATTATTATGAACATATTGATAGGGATAAAGTTCATTTTGATGTTACCGCAATAGACACTGGGCGTAAACAATTACTTGAGGATGGATTCCGTAAATTAGGAGGTGGTGTTATATACGTACCCAAAAAGATTATACCTCGATTAAGAGTTATAAATAAAATATTGAAAGAAGGAAATTATGATGCAATACATTGTCATCGAATATTTTTGGCGGAAGTTTATTTGTTATTGGGGTTCATTAACCACGTTCATATCCGTATAGCTCATGCACATATGGCATATGTGGTGGGACATAAAAAAGGTCGTTTCTTAAATTGGTTGTTCAAACCTTTATTGAAGTTTCTAACAACAGATAGACTTGCATGTGGAAAGGCTGCTGGAATATATGTTTGGGGTAGTCTGAAGAATGTTACAATACTTAATAATGCAATAGATTTAAATAAGTTTTCTTATTCACCTGATATACGGTATAAATATCGTAAAAAATTAGGAGTTTTTGATGATGAGATTCTTATAGGGCATGTCGGGCGATTTAACAGTCAAAAAAATCATGTGTTTTTGTTGAAGGTATTTGATGAACTTTGTAATTTATATTCAACGAGAAGTTTTCATCTTGTGATGATTGGGGATGGAGAATTAAAGAGTTCGATAGAAGAGAGAACGTATAAATTAGATAATAAAGATAAAATACACTTCCTTGGATTGCAACAAGATGTTTATAATTGGATGCAAGCATTTGACCTGTTTTTGCTCCCGTCACTTTTTGAAGGTTTACCCGTTGTAGGTGTTGAAGCCCAAGCTGCAGGTTTACCATGTGTTTTTTCCACTTCTATAACTTCGGAATTTAAAATGGGAGAGAATGTAGAATTTATATCTTTAGATACACCGTTAGCTGAATGGGCAAAGGCTGTGTATGAGCTTAGTGAATCACAGACAAGAGAAAACAATAGAAAATTAATATCTCAACGTGGATATAATATAGAAATTGAATGTAAGAAATTAGAAAAGATTTATTGTAGAGAATAGAATAACATGAAAAAAGTTGCAATATTATCGGTTTATGATGTCTATAATTATGGTAGCATTTTACAGACTTATGCTACACAGACAATAATATCAAAACTTGGATATGATAATATAATTGTTAGAAATGATCATAGAAATTTGTTGATACAATTTATGAGATGCTTTAATTTACCATTACTTACTATGAAATTGAAATTCATAGCAAGAGATTTTTATGTTAAGCATCTTAATCATGAGCTTTATGAATATTTTGCAAGTAGGAAGAGTGCTTTTGATAAATTCATAGAAACACATCTTGATATTTCTCCAGATTGGGGTGATAAGAGTAAAATAGCCGAAAAATTATTGGAATATGGATATGTTCTAGTGGGCAGTGACCAAGTTTGGAATCCAATGAACATCGGTAAAGATTTTTATACGATGAATTTTGTACCGGAAGGCATCAAGAGAGTCGCATATGCTCCGAGTTTTGGTGTTACGCGTATTCCCAATAGGATGCGAGAGCGTTATCGTAATTTTCTTTCTCGAATTGATGATATTTCAGTAAGAGAATTTTCTGGACAAAAAATAATTTCTGATTTAATTGGAAAGGATGTTCCTGTTGTTGCAGATCCTACAATTCTGATGCCACTTTGTGAATGGGAAAAATTCATTACACAAAATCCATTTGGTGATAAACGTTATATTTTTTGTTATTTTTTGGGCGCAAATCCAAGTCATAGAGATTTTGCATTAAGATTAAAGGATAAAACAGGTTGTGAAATTGTGGTATTACCACATAGCGATGAAATATGTAAGGCTGATTTTAATTTTGGTGATATTACGCCTCATGGTGTTGGACCAAAAGAATTTGTTAATTTGATAGCCAACTCGGAATATGTGTGTACTGATTCTTTTCACGCAACAGTATTTTCTAATTTGTTCAAGAAATCTTTTTTTTCTTTCGGAAGATATATAAACACAGAATCTTCTGCATCAACAAATTCACGAATACCATCACTATTGCATATTTTAGGTGATGATTGTAGATTTATCAATTCAAATATCGAGGTGACAACAACGTTATTACGTCCTATAGATTATGAACTTGTTTCGGCAAATATTGAGAACTTAAGAAAATCTTCTACTGAATATCTTTTAAAAGCATTGGATTATGATTGAGCTTTGTAATAAGGATGTTTGCACTGGATGTTTTGCTTGTTATTCTACTTGTCCCAAGCAAGCCATTACGATGCAAACTGATGAAGAAGGTTTCTTACAACCACATATTGATATTAAAAGATGTATTGAGTGTGGTAATTGTATGGCTACGTGTCCTATAATAAAGCCAATGGCAATAAATTCGAAAAGGCCATTAGCTTTGTATGCAATATGTAATAAAATTAATAGCGAAAGACAAATTTCTGCATCAGGTGGTTTCTTTTCTGTTATTGCAAAGTATTTCATGCAGAAGTTGCATGGATATGTATGTGGAGTAGTATTTGATGAACAATTCAATGTTGTTCATTACATTTCTAATAATACAGCAGATATTTCTAAATTTTCTGGTTCTAAGTATGTACAAAGTAATATACGAAATTGTTTCATTGAAATAAAAAAATTATTAAAGCAGAATCTTCAAGTTGTTTTTAGTGGAACGCCTTGCCAAGTTGCTGGATTGTTACGATATTTGAAGCGATCATATGATAATTTGACAACAGTTGAAGTCGTTTGTCATGGAGTACCATCACCTTTATTTTGGAAAGAATATTTAAAGAATGAGGAATTTATGCATGGAAAACAAATCGTAAATGTAAATTTTAAAAATAAAAAGTTTGGTTACGCATCAAGTTCTATGCAAATAAGATATAACGATGGTACAACTACAAATCGAGGCCATGAAATCGACTACATGTTACGTGCATTTACTAAAAATATGATTAATAGAAATTCATGTTTTAATTGCCATTTTAAGGGGATGGAGCATCATTATGCTGATTTTATAGTTTTAGACGGTTGGCATATTGGAAAGTGGAACAAAAACATGAATGATGATAAGGGAGTAACACTTGTATATTTACGAACGAGTAAATCTGAAAAGATTTTTAATGAATTAAAGGACGATATGAAGGTTCAGCCTGTGGAGATAGATGATATTTATGCGCAAAAAGATGCTATTATGTTGTATAATTCTGCACAAAGACATCCAAATAGAGATTTGATATTGAGATGTTTGCATGAGGAAGGCTTTGATGTGATGATAAAAAAGTATATGCCTATGACATGGAAAATAAGGTTAAAGTCAAAATTAAAGGTTTTACTTTATTATACCGGTATTTTAAAAGTAATAAATATAAACAAAAGATTAATATGAAAATAATAAGAGCGATTTTAATATTTATTCTTCCATCAATAATATTAAGATTATGTTTTAAGATATTTGGAGGAGGACATTTCATATTAAAAAGAAATGCAAAGATTGGCTTTTCTTTTATTATGTGCGATAATTTGATTCTGGAAGACAATGCAAGTATAGGGCATTTTAATTTTATAAAATGTAAAAAATTATTTTTTCATAAAAATGCTTCTATAAAACATCTTAATTTGATAAAAGGGGCTTTTGAGGTGATATTAGATGAATCTGCATGGATTCGTAATCAGAATAAGATTTCGGCTAATTCAGATACCTATCACAATGTGACATTGTTATTGAAAAAAGGGGCAAAGATTGGTGTGAGGCATTTGCTTGATATGACGGATTCAATATCACTTGGAGAGTTTAGTATGTTGGCTGGTGCAGATACTCAGATATGGACACATAGCTTTTTGTTTTCTCAGTCTTCAAACAAATTTATAAGATTGGATGCGCCTGTTTGTATAGGAAAATATTGTTATATAGGTGCAAGAAGTACAATTCTTTCTAGTGTTACTATTGGTGACGGAATTACAATAGGAGCAAGTACTTGTGTTTCCAAATCCATATATAAACAAGGACTTTATATAAGTCAAAATTTGTCATTTAAAGAATTTGATCCAGATATGAAGATGAAAAGTCTTGGTAAATCAGACTATCAATCTTTCATATATAAGAAGAAATAAGGTTATTGAATAATGGACATTAGAAATGTTATAATTATCAACGATTTTGCTTATATAAATGGAGGAGCTGGAAAAGTTGCAATAAGTAGTGCTATTGGACTTAGTAATTTGGGGTATAATGTCATTATGTTTACAGCTGTAGGGCCAATAGACAATTCTTTAAAACAATCAAAGGTCAAAGTCGTTTGTTTAGGACAGAAAGATATACTTTCTGATTCAAACCGATTGAGAGCCGTTAGACAGGGCATATGGAATGAATATGCCCGAAAAGAGTTTACGACATTGTTAGCAGCGTTAAATCCAAGTGAAACAATAGTACACTTTCATGCATGGATAAAAGCTTTATCACCGGCAATATTTAATCCTGTTGCAAAATTAGGATTTAAAATTGTTATAACGTTGCATGATTATTTTATGTTTTGTCCGAATGGAGGATTATTTAATTATCAGACTTTGAGAATATGTAATCTACAAGCATCATCTTTACAATGTTTGTTTTGTAATTGCGATGTAAGAAGTTATCCTCAAAAAATTTGGAGGTATATAAGGCAAATTGTGCAGTGGAGAACCATTAAATACATAAAAAATATAAATATAATTTATATTTCGGAATTAAATAGGGAAGTTTCATACCCATATTTGAAAGATATTTCGAATAAATGGTATTTTGTACAGAATCCAATAGATATAAATAATCGGGTAGTTGCAGATGTTCAACATAATGAAAAATATTTGTTCGTTGCACGTTTATCATCAGAAAAAGGTATAGTATTATTTTGTGAGGCAATGAAGGATTTGCATCTGAAAGGATGTGTTCTTGGTGATGGTTATTTAAAAGAAAGGTTACAAAAAGAATACCCTGAAATAGAATTTAGGGGGTGGGTGTCTGGAAAAGAGAAAGACGAATTAATAAGGCAAGGTAAGGCTTTAGTTTTCCCGTCGTTGTGGTATGAAGGTGCTCCTCTGACGATTATTGAAATGAAGTCATACGGAATTCCTTGTATAGTCCCTGATAAATGTTCAGCAAGTGAAGAAATTATTGATGGTAAAACTGGATATATTTTTAAGTCGGGTGACTTAGATTCGTTGAAATCTGCAATAATTAAATTCGAAAATTCTGATAAACAATACATGCAAAGCCAAATAATTGAAACATTTGAAACAAGAAAGTATTCGCTACTTAGTCATTGTACAAATTTAGTAAAAGTGTATTCGAATATCTTGAAAGATTTTTAGTTATTAATTACTATTAATTGACGAAAATTAAACGTATATGTGAGCCATTTTGTTAGAGTAGTCGTAACAGTCTTGTGATAATGTATATGCATGAACCGTTAAAAGAATAATTCTGTTTATATTCTCAAAAATGTTATGTTCGCCTGTTGATGTAATGCGTGATAATTTATGTTTCAGTATTATTACAACAGTTATAATAGTTTTGTTTTGTGTTCCTTTTATAATTTTTATAAATCGTTGTTGTCCTATAATGTTAGGGCGACGTGGAAATATTAATTAATAATAGATTTTATATGCGTATTCTTCATATTTCAAAGTATTATTATCCTTATATTGGTGGAGTCGAAAACATCTGTAAATATCTTGTTGAAGGAATGCCGCAATATGAACGTGCTGTGTTGTGTTTCAACGATAAGCGTGATGATGTTGTTGAAAAAGTTAATGGAACAACCGTTTATAGGGTAGGAACGAAAATAAACATTGCAAGACAGGCATTATCTTTATCTTATTTCCCGATGATGAAACGGGCAATAAAAGAATTTAAGCCTGACATAATACAATTTCATTGGGCAAATCCATATCCAGCTGCAGTGTTGATGACAATGATTCCAAAGAACGTGAAGTTGGTAGTTCATTGGCACATGGATATCATAAAACAGAAAAAGATTTATCCTTTAATTAAACCAATAGAAAAGGCTTTGCTTAAGCGGGCTGATTTGGTAGTTGTTACAAGTCCGACATATAGGGATGCATCGGTTCCGTTACAAGCTTTTAAAGATAAAGTGAAGATATTACCTTGCGCAGTTGATGAAGATAATCTTGTTTTGAGAAACGGTGACCTGGAGAAAATAGAAGAGATAAAGAATAGATACGGGAATAAGCCGATAGTGTTTTTTGTTGGTAGACATATTCAATATAAGGGTTTACCGCATCTTATTGAAGCTGAAAAGTTCGTAAAATCCGATTGCGTTTTTGTTGTAGCAGGAAACGGTCCTTTGACAGACGAACTGAAAGCTAAATGTAATTCTTCGCGTGTGTTTTTCGTTGGTCGTTTATCTGATGAGGATTTAAAGCTTCATCATTATGCTGCATCTGTATTTGCTTTTCCTTCAGTAACAAAGAATGAGGCTTTTGGAATCGCTTTGGCTGAGGCCATGTATTGTGGAACTCCTGCTGTAACATTTACAATTCCTGGTAGTGGCGTTAATTGGGTGTCTTTAAATGGTGTAACCGGAATTGAGGTGCCAAATGGTGATGATGAGGCGTTTGCAAAAGCGATAGACACGTTATTGGAGAATAAAGAATTATATAGGGTTTATGCAGAAAACGGAATGAAACGTGTCAAAGAAAAATTCACAATTCCATCCATGACAAATACAATGGAAGGGTATTATAAGGATCTGATGATCACCAAAAAATGATGGTGAAATTATTTATTTTGTACTTAAAACATAAGGTAAGGATTTTATTACTAGTTCTTCGTGTTTGTCAATATAGGCTAAAATAGATCCATTTTTTATAAGCTGGATTGTTTTTAGATCATTTACAATAATGTCTTTTATTGGCATTTTATATATAATTCCAAGGGCATCAAGTTGTTGGGCTGTTTTAAATTCGTAACCAACTTGTATATTTATTTCTTTCCAAGTTTTATTCATAAAATATAGTTTCACAAGCTTGTGAAATAAAAACAAGTTCTTATTCTGTTAGTTCCAAAAGCATCTAAACAATATACTTTGTGCAAAAATAATATAAATATCGAATAATTACAAAATAATACTGAAATGTCTAGTATAAAATTTGAGGTTGTCCCAAATTAGATTTGGACAACCTCTTTTTTATGTGCGCCTGATAGGACTCGAACCTACACAGCGTAAGCTACTAGATCCTAAGTCTAGCGCGTCTACCAATTTCGCCACAGGCGCGTGTTTTCGTGGGTGATACGGACTTGGGGAAGCTAAAGCTGATGGCTGAAGTCGCTTGCCGAATCTTGAAAACCGGTGCAAAGGTACATTCTTTTTATGGAAAACGCAAGAATATTGCCGTTTTTTTAACTTTGGCGGCATAATGCGGGGCGAATGCGGGGCGAATGTTGCGCAATGTGCCGCTTTTCTAGTGCCTTTTTGCTGTTATGAAAGGGCTGGCAGGCATCGGTATATGACGACAAGAAGGAGCATGGCGAGCTCGGCAAGGGTGTTTATCCTGACGGCGGTGCGCATGTCGGCGGTGGTGAGCCGGCGGTCGTTTTCGCCGATGAAGGGTTTGTCGATGTATTCGTTGAAATAGTAGTGGCCTCCGCCGAAACGGCAGTCGAGGATGCCTGCCAGTGCGGACTCGGGGTAGCCGCTGTTGGGGCTGGCGTGCTTGCGGCCGTTGCGTGCGACGAAGGCGATAAGCGACGGGCGGCCTGAAACGAGTACCATGAGCAGGGCGGTAAGGCGCGCGGGAATGTAGTTGGCAACGTCGTCGAGGCGTGCGGCGAAGGTGCCGAAGCGTGCGTAGCGCTCGGTGCGGTAGCCTATCATGGAGTCGAGGGTGTTGACCATCTTGTATGCCACCATGCCGGGCACGCCGAGCAGGGCGAGCCAGAAGAGGGGGGCTATGACGCCGTCGCTGAGATTCTCGGCGAGTGTCTCAAGTGCTGCCTTGCGCACGTCGTTGTCGGAGAGTTGGGAGGTGTCGCGCCCGACGATGCGTGAAACCTGGCTGCGGCCGCGCTCGAGCGAGACGTCGAGGGCGGCGAACACGCCGCGGACTTCCCTGATTAATGTGGTGCCGGCGAGGCAGTAGAATACGAGTACCGCCCCGATGGCGAGGCTGAGGACGGGAGACAGCGTGGCGGCGTAGCTGACAAGGATGAACGTGGCGGCGTAGGCAAGGGCTACGAGGACGGCGGCAAGCAGGGCGCCCTTGAGCCGGCGGTGGCGGCCTTTGTTGAGGCGGTGTTCGCCTGCGGATATGAGTCTGCCGAACAGTACGACGGGGTGGGGCAGCCGCTCGGGGTCGCCCAGCAGTTTGTCGGCCGTCCAGCCTGCGAGTATTGGTATGATTGATGTCATTTTTCCTGTATCGTTATGATTGTGGGGTGTGCCTGTAACGGTCTGGCAGGCGGCGCTTGGCGTTATACGGCTGACGCGGCGAACTCCCTTATGGCTTCGACAAGCATGTCGTCTGCGTGGCGCCCTTGTGCCGCCACGCGGAAGTGTGAGGGCGAAAGGCCTTCGAAGTTGGATGCGTCGCGTATGAGCAGGCCGTGGCGTGTTACGAGGTATTCCTTGAGCGAGGCTGCCGTGTGGCCTTTGATGCATGCCAGCATGAAGTTGGTGTGAGTGGGGGCGACGCTGACGCCGCTGACGGACAGCAGGCCTTGGCGCAGGCGTTGTGCCTCGGCAAGGTAGGCGCCGGTGTCGGGCATGAGGTTGATGTTGTTGCCTATAAGGAAGAGGCCTGCCTCGATGGCGAGCGAGTTGACGCTCCACGGACGGCGCAGGCGCTTGAGCCGGGCGGTCGTCTCGCTGTTAGCCACGGCGTATCCGAGCCTGAGGCCGGGCACGCAGAAGCGCTTTGTCATGGAGTGGAGCAGTATGATGTTGTGCCTGCAAACGGCTTCGCGGTCGGCAATGGCAGGCTCGAGCGTGTAGTGCTCGTAGCTCTGGTCTATAATGAACAGGTCGCCGGGGTGGGTGTCTGCCGTGTCGAGCAGCTGTTTTGCAGGAATGACGCTGCCCGTGGGGTTGTTGGGGTCGCACAGCCAGTGTACCCTGTGGCCGGTGGCGTGGCGGCTGTCGCATGCTATGCCGGAGCCGTAAGCCCTGCAGGCGTCGGCGTATTCGCTGAACGTGGGGCGGCTTATTATGTTGGTGAAGCCATTGGTGCCGTACTGCCGCACGTTGTTCTCGGCTATGGTGTAGATGGCCTCGGTGGCTCCGTTGGTGACGGTAACCTCGCTGTCGCTGATGCCCTGCTCGGCGGCTATCGCCCTCTCGAGCGACTGCGGTGCGGGTTCGGGGTAGTTGCCTATAAGGTCGAGCCGGCTTGCGAGGTGCGCCTTCAGCAGGCTTAGGTCGGCACTCTGGTAAATGTTTGAGCTGAAGTTGGCCTTGACCAGTCCTTCGTATTTGTACAAGTCGTCGCCGTGTCCGTAAATCATCTTGCTTGTTTAGTGTCTGGAAAAGTGTACCTTGATTGTCTATTCGGCGTCTTCCGCCAATATGCTGTAAACCTGTCGCATGTCTACATGTTGCCTTAAGAAGTCGGCAAGCATGTCGTACTGCCTGTCCTTGAACGCCTTGTAGTCGCTGATTGCGCCTTCGCTGCCGACGGCCTTGCCGCACGTGGCGAGCAGGAAGTCGACAAACGGCGGATTGTCGAGCACGCCGTGCATGTAAGTGCCCATGCAGTTGGCGCCGCAGACGCAGCCGTCGCTGCTGCCGTCTGCCTTTATGAAGAGCGGCTTGCAGGGCTTCAGGCCTGTGGGCGACGTAGCTCCGTTGTGTATCTCGTAGCCGGTCATGTTGCCGCCGCGTCCCGAGGCAAAGGTGAAGTCTGACTGCCGTAAGGTCTTTTCGGGCTCGAGGCGCGTGCTTACGGGCAGCAGTGACAGCCCTTCGGCAGAGCAGGCGGGGCCTTCTATGCCGTGAGGGTCGGCCACGGTGGCGCCCATCATCTGGTAGCCGCCGCAAATGCCAAATACCGTTTTGCCGCAGTGGGCGGCTTCCGTTATGGCTTCGGCCATGCCGGAAGCGCGCAGGCGGGCAAGGTCTGAAAGCGTGTTCTTGCTGCCGGGCAGTATTATTATGTCGGCACTGTCAAGCTCGTGTGCGTCGTCGCAGTAGTAGAGGTTTACGCGTGCGTCGTGTTCCAGCATGTCGAAGTCGGTGAAGTTGCTGATGTGGCTGAGCTTGACTACCGCCACGTTGACCTTTGAGCCGGTCGTGGCGTGCTGTTTCTTGGCTGCCAGTTCCATGCTGTCTTCCTCTTCGATGTGGATGTTGTCGAAGTAGGGCACCACGCCCAGCACGGGCACTCCGCAGATGTCTTCAAGTATCTTGCGGCCGTTGTCGAAGAGGGTGGCGTCGCCCCTGAACTTGTTTACTATTATTCCCTTGATCAGCCGGCGGTCTTCAGGCTGTTGCAGCATTACCGACCCGTAAGCCGAGGCGAACACTCCGCCGCGCTCTATGTCGGCGACGAGTATGACGGCGGCACCGGCGTGGCGCGCCATGCTTATGTTGACGATGTCGGCGTCGCGCAGGTTAAGCTCGGCTACGCTGCCCGCTCCCTCGATGACGACGGGCGAGTGGGCGGCTGCCAGGCGGTCGAAGGCATTGCAGACTTCGGCGCGCAGCATGTCGCGGCGGCTGTCTTCGTAATAGTCGCGGGCGTGTACGTTTGTGACTGCCCTGCCGTTGAGCACAATCTGGCTTATGCTGTCGCCCAGCGGCTTCAGCAGTATGGGGTTCATGTCGGCGCACGGGGCTATTCCGCAAGCCTCGGCCTGCACGGCTTGCGCGCGGCCTATCTCGAGTCCTTCAGGTGTTACAAACGAGTTGAGTGCCATGTTCTGCGCCTTGAACGGGGCGGGACTGTATCCGTCTTGCCTGAATATCCGGCAGAAGCCTGCTGCAAGAACGCTCTTGCCTACGTCGCTGCCTGTACCGGCGAACATCACCGGGCTGAGTCTTTTCATATGCTTAAGTTGCTGATTGGTCATAAGACTTGCAAAGGTAATATAAATTGGCAAGTCTGCAAAATGATAATACTTTTTGAAGTTTCAATCAGCTTTTATTTTCGACATGAATTAGTCGAGTACATGTTGTCTTTTACTTATTTTTGCAGCAATTCTTAATAACAGGCAAGCTACGGGGCTTCGAAAAAGTATGCGGTTGAGGACTGTTAAAGTCTGCTATTTTGCCAAATATCTAATCTTTGTCAAGATACTGAATGGCATATTGAAGGATGAGGAAATAATATGGTAGCAGCCTTTATGGTTGATATTTACCGTTTCACAAAAAAACGGATTATTTTATTTTCGTTTTAAATCAAAATACAATAGGCGGGTTTTCAAAAGTTCGTCTTGCGGAATATCATAATATTGCTTTTCAATTTCCTCGGTCTTATATAGGGGTACAAAGCCGTTTCTATCATAATACCTGAGCACCTTTGCCTCATTGTATGCATCCACTACGATGAAGCGGCATCCGGTCTTGTTGTCCTCATGCCGGAACCAGTCCTTTACAAAGGACATCAGTTGCTGTCCAACATGGCTCGGCGTGTCTTGAAATTCGCGGTTGACACCAAGTCTTCCTATCAACACGGCTGGATAGCTGCGCCCTCTTTTCGGGTTTACGATGTTGCGCTGAAAGCGGTTCTTATCATTGGAGGACATCAGTTTGGTCTTGATGCTGTCATTTGACAAAGTGAACAGTGCCACAATGCGGTGCGGAGTTCCTGTCGTTACCCAACAATAAGTTTTCCCCAACAATTCTTCCGCATACAAATCGGCATCATTGAGGAAAAAATCGTCAAGGTCATCTACGCCGCAACTGAAAGGAAGACAATTCTCACGTACTTCCTTGTTGTAGGCGAGCATGACACAATCATCGTACAATGAAATTTCGCCCATTGTCATTTGAATCTGAACGAACGGGATTTTTCCAATACTTTTTGCAACCGCTTGTTGGCTGAAGCCGACAAACGGGGCGTGGCTTTTAATGCGTTCTCGTCAGCATTAAGCACAAAATCCTCGGCCGTTGCACCTTCCAGAACAGGAATATTTTTTATCGTTATGGCCATAATCGTACATTTTTTATGCAAATGTACTGTTTTATTATTACACCGCAAAATAGTGTGCGGATTTTTACTATTTTAGTAAGCCTAAATCAATTAAAGGCTATCTCATTGTTTAGGAGAAAGGTTTGAAATCAGATTGATTGCTTCAACCTTTGTTTCATTCACCCTATCTGCATAGCCTTGCGTTGGGCTGATGCCCGTATGTTATGGCAATTTGCCTGTTTTTTCTAAAGATTTCACTGGTAAAAATCAGGACAAAAGTTTTTTCTGAAATAGAAAATGGATTGTTTGTTTATGTTAATATTCTGCCGTTTGTCAGGTCGATTGTTAACATACATTTGCCTGGCAAGGTCATGCGGAGTGGTAAAAGGTGGCCTTTTGCAGCCCGGAATGTTGCTGATGATGAAGCTGTTTGCGGTCTTTTGCGGTGTAAGAGGTTACCTTTGAGACCGTAATCCGACGGCTGCGGTGGCTTGGTTGTTGCGCTGTTTGCTTGTAAATATCTGGCTGATAGGGCTTTATGCCTAAACTGCCTTTTTGTGACATTTCTTTAATGGAAGCCGTTTTGCCGTGGGCGACTGCCTTCCTGACGCGTTAACCGGTTTGTATTGACGGCCTTTTTCGGTTTCGTCTTGTACATTCCCGGCGGCCATGTCGAGTGCCTTAAGAATGTTCCAGGCATCAGTTAAGGGGGGGGTCGCACGGCTGCCTGAATATGCCACAGTCATGCTTGCCGTCCGGGCGCAGGCAGGCTGTCGGTGCAAGACCCTGCATCCGCTTAATGCTTAAAAACCAACTGTTTATTTGTGAAAACCGATTTTTTTCCGTATCTTTGCAAGGATGCAGTTTCAACCGTTTTAAAACGCGTTGTTTTAGCACGCCGTTTAGAGAGCTGCATAAAATCATTTTAGGATACATGGACAACGAAATAATTGACGACGAGATGATGGAGCTTGAGGCAAGTGCCCAGGCTGGAGGTGACGATTCCGGTTACAAGCCCGTAAACCGGTTTGACGCCTCTGCCGTACACCACCTCAGCGGAATGTACCAGAACTGGTTTCTCGACTATGCTTCATACGTCATCCTCGAGCGTGCCGTGCCCCATATAGAGGACGGACTGAAACCCGTGCAGCGACGAATACTGCACTCGATGAAGCGCATGGACGACGGACGCTACAACAAGGTGGCGAACATAGTGGGACACACCATGCAGTTCCACCCGCACGGCGACGCCTCCATAGGCGACGCGCTTGTGCAGCTGGGGCAGAAGGACCTGCTGGTGGACACGCAGGGAAACTGGGGTAACATACTTACGGGTGACCGTGCGGCGGCGCCGCGATACATAGAGGCGCGACTGTCGAAGTTCGCACTTGACGTGGTGTTCAACCCGAAGACTACGGAGTGGCAGCTGAGCTACGACGGAAGGAACAAGGAGCCGATAACGCTTCCTGCCAAGTTCCCGTTGCTGCTGGCGCAAGGTGCCGAGGGCATTGCCGTGGGACTGTCGTCGAAAGTTCTTCCGCACAATTTCAACGAGATATGCGATGCCGCCGTGAGCTATCTGCACGGCGAGCCGTTCATCCTGTATCCTGACTTCCCCACTGGCGGAAGCATCGACGTAAGCAAGTATAACGACGGACAGCGCGGCGGAGTGCTGAAGGTGAGGGCAAAGATAGAGAAACTCGACAACAAGACACTCGTAATACGCGAGATACCTTACGGCAAGACTACCTCCACGCTTATCGATTCCATATTGAAGGCCATCGAGAAGGGAAAGATTAAGGCGCGCAAGGTGGACGACAACACGGCGGCGCAGGTGGAGATACTTGTACACCTGGCTCCGGGCGTGTCGTCGGACAAGACTCTCGACGCCCTGTACGCCTTCTCGGACTGCGAGATAAACATATCGCCCAACTGCTGCGTCATAGAAGACAACAAGCCGCAGTTCCTTTCGGTGTGCGACGTGCTGCGCTATTCGGTCGACCATACCATGGGGCTGCTGCGCCAGGAGCTTGAGATACGCAAGAACGAACTGCTGGAACAGCTGCACTTCGCCTCGCTCGAAAAGATATTCATCGAGGAGCGCATATACAAGGACCGCAAGTTCGAGCAGGCTCCCGACATGGATGCCGCCTGCGCGCACATCGACGACAGGCTGACGCCGTTCTACCCGCAGATGATACGCGAGGTGACAAAGGACGACATACTGCGCCTCATGGAGATAAAGATGGCGCGCATACTGAAGTTCAACAAGGACAAAGCCGACGAGCTGATGGCCAAGATAAAGGCCGAGATTGAGGACATTGACCGCAAACTGGGCAACATGGTAGAGGTTACGGCAGACTGGTTCAGGTTCCTGAAGCAGAAGTACGGGGCAAACCATCCGCGACTGACCGAGATAAAGAACTTCGACACGATAGAGGCGACCAAGGTGGTTGAGGCCAACGAGAAGCTCTACATAAACCGCAACGACGGCTTTATCGGCACTGCGCTGAAGAAGGACGAGTTTGTATGCAACTGCTCGGACATCGACGACATCATCATTTTCTACAAGGACGGCAAGTACAAGGTGGTGCGCGTGGCCGACAAGATATTCGTAGGCAAGAACATACTGCACGTGGCGGTGTTCAAGAAGAACGACAAGCGCACAATCTACAACGTCGTCTACCGCGACGGAAAGATGGGCAAGTATTACATGAAACGCTTCAACGTGACCAGCATACAGCGCGACCGCGAGTACGACCTCACTACGGGCGCGCCAGGTTCGCGCGTGGTTTACTTCACGGCAAACCCCAACGGCGAGGCTGAGGTGATAAAGGTTACGCTCGACCCGGCGCCACGATTGAAGAACATCTTCAAGGAGAAGGACTTCTCCGAGGTTGACATCAAGGGCCGCGGGGCAAGGGGCGTGGTGCTTACAAGGTTCAACGTACACCGCATATCACTGAAGAGCCACGGCCACAGCACGCTCGGAGGGCGCAAGGTGTGGTTCGACCCGGACGTTAAACGCCTCAATTATGACGACCACGGACGCCTGCTCGGCGAGTTCAACGAGGACGACAGCATACTGGTAGTGCTCGACAACGGCGACTTCTACCTGTCAAACTTCGACGTGAACAACCACTACGAGGACAACATAAAGATAATAGAGAAGTACGACGAGCACAAGGTGTGGACGGCGGTGCTCTACGATGCCGACCAGCAGGGCTATCCCTACCTCAAGCGTTTCATGCTTGAAGGCTCGAAGCGCAAGCAGAACTATCTGGGCGAAAACCCCGACACGCGCCTCGTATGCCTGACGGACGAGCCTTATCCGCGCTTCCGTGTCACTTACGGAGGCGACGACGCATTCCGCGGTGCGACAGAAATCGACGCCGAAGACTTTGTCGGCGTAAAGGGCTTCAAGGCCAAGGGCAAGCGTCTCAGCACGTGGACCGTGGACAGCATAGAGCAGATTGAGTCGCTGAAGCGTGCCGACGACGGTGCTGAAGACGGCGGACAAGAAGGTGAAGGGCAGCCCGACGAGCCTGAAGACGAGAATCTCGACCCCGATGCAGGCAAGAGCCGGCAGCAGGTGATTGACGAGATAACGGGACAGCTGCGCCTCTTCGGCGACGATGACCCGCAGGAATGACACTGCGCCTGTTTACCAGACTTATGGCGCAAAACACTCCCAAGCGCAATGATAGCAATACGTTCACTACTCATATCGCTGGCCGCGCTCATGCCTGCGGCGGCCATGGCGCAGCAGGCTGACACCCTGCACAGCGACAAGGTCGTAACCAACGCCCGCATGATAGGCGTTGGCCGTGCCTCGACGCTCGACACTTACCTGTCTCCCGAAGAATATTCGGGCATGGAGTTGCGTTACGTTTCGCACACCATACGCCGCCGTGAGGGGCGCAGGTTGTCGCACATGCTTGTACACCAGGGCTCGTTCTCGTACCTTGACAACCGTGCAGGCAACGGCAACGAAATGTCGGGCATGTACACGTTCAGCTACGGCCTGCATTACAACTGGGACTTTCTAGGCGGCCGTCTCAATGTCATGGCAGGCGGAAAAGTCGATGCTTCGGTAGGATTCCTATACAACACGCGCAACGGCAACAATCCGGCGCAGGCGCGGGTGGGCATCGACATAGCCCCTTCGGCAGCCGCATCATACCGCTTCAGGTTATGGAACGTTCCGCTTGCGGCGCGCTACGAGGTGAGCGCACCACTTGCCGGACTCATGTTCAGCCCCAATTACGGACAGTCGTATTACGAGATATTCTCCCGAGGCGACTACGACCACAACATAGTTCCCACGACTTTCGTCAATGCGCCGTCGTTAAGCCAGATGCTTACCGTCGACATTACACTGGGGCGGACATCGCTGCGCCTTGGCTATCTTGGCGACTTCCGCCAGGCCAAGGTCAACAACCTGAAGTACCATACGTATTCAAACATGTTCGTTATCGGCTTTGTGCGCCGTTTCAAACTTACAAGCATAATCCCATGAGAAAGGCTGTTTACATGATTGTCGGTCTCGTTTTCACGCTGGCTTTCGCATCGTGCGTTGACGAGGAGGAGTTCAGCGACGATCCGCGCGGCAACTTCGAGGCGCTGTGGAAGATAATCGACGAGCATTATTGTTTCTTCGACTACAAGAACGAGGCTTACGGGCTGAACTGGAACGAGGTGTACGCCAAGTACTCCAAGCAGGTGTCTGACGGCATGACGGACGACTGGCTGTTCGAGGTGTTGGGCAACATGCTCGGCGAACTTCGCGACGGACATGTCAACATGTACGCCCCGTTCGACAACGCCAGATACTGGAGCTGGAAGGAAGACTATCCCGCAAACTTCAGCGACTCGCTCCTGCGACGCTGCCTCGGCACTGATTACAAGATAGCTTCGGGGCTTGAATACCGCAAGCTCGACGACAACATAGGCTATGTTTACTGTCCTTCGTTCGCCAACGGCATAGGCGACGGCAACCTTGACGAGGTGATACTGTACCTCGCCCCGTGCAACGGCTTGATACTTGACATACGCGGCAACGGCGGCGGACAGCTCACTACGGCAGAGAAACTGGCAGGACGCTTCACTGACGAGACCATCCTTGTGGGTTACATGTGCCACAAGACGGGGCCCGGCCACAATGACTTTTCGAAACCGGAGGAGCAGAAGCTGAAACCGTCGTCGGGCATAAGGTGGCACAAGAAGGTGGTTGTGCTGACCAACCGCGGCGTGTTCAGCGCGGCGAACGAGTTTGTAAAGTACATGAAGTGCTGCCCCAACGTTGTCGTGGTGGGCGACAAGACCGGCGGCGGAGCAGGCATGCCATTCAGCAGCGAGCTGCCCAACGGCTGGGCGGTGCGCTTCAGCGCGTGCCCGATGTACGACCGCGACATGCAGTGTACGGAGTTCGGCATAGAGCCAGACTATAACGTCCAGCTCGCCGACGGCGACTTCCGCAACGGTAAGGACACGCTGATTGAATACGCCAGGATGCTGATCAACTCGCAATAAGGGCGCTTGGACGCATGACGGCAGCAGCCGGAGCCGTGGCGGCAAGTGCCTTGTGCAGGCAATTAAACGCTTTTCACGATAAAAGGATACACACTGATTATGGACTCTATATCACTCACCGGCCTCTCGATAGGCTACCGCATCAAGGGCGGCGAAAAGATTGTGGCCGACGGCATAGACGTCTCGCTGCACGGCGGCGAACTGACATGCCTTATCGGTTCGAACGGAGCCGGCAAGTCGACACTGCTTAAGACGCTTGCCGGATTTCTGCCTAAGCTCGGCGGGCACGTGCATATAAAAGGCCGGGAAATATCAGAATACACGCAGAAGGAATTGTCGAGGCTTATCAGCGTCGTGCTGACCAGCCGCCTCGAAGTCTTGAACATTACGGTTGAAGAGGTCGTTGCGCTCGGACGTTCGCCTTATACCGGATTCTGGGGGACGCTCGGCGACGAAGACAAACGCGTCGTAAACGAGAGCATGAGCCGTGTTGGAATATCCCACCTCGCAGGACGCACGGTGTCGACGCTGAGCGACGGCGAGCGGCAGAAGATGATGATAGCCAAGGCCCTGGCGCAACAGACGCCAGTAATCTTCCTCGACGAGCCTACTGCCTTCCTCGATTATCCCAGCAAGGTGGAGACGATGCTGCTGCTATCGCGCCTGAGCCACGACATGGGGAAGACCATCTTCATGTCGACTCACGATCTGGAGCTTGCCCTCCAGACGGCAGACATGTTGTGGCTGATGCCCGGCGACGGCAGTGTGGACACCGGTACGCCGCGGCAGCTGGCCGACAGCGGTGCCTTGTCAGCCTTCATAGAACGCTCCGGGATAACCTTCGACAAGGAGACCTTGCATGTGAGCGTCGATAAGAATTCAATAGTTTGATATTTTTGATATTAATGATTTATAACAAACGTTTTTAAAGGGTGCCTTTTGCGTCCCTAAAAGTGGCTTTAGGATGTCCAATAAGTAATCTTTTAAAGTGTAAAAAGTTACCTTGGGTAAAATTATTGGTATCTAAGCAATTTCATGCTATTGTAAAAATCAGATAAAAAACTTGTATAATCAAAAAAATGTTTTTACCTTTGTACACACTCAGACAGCCATAATGGCTGCAGAGTATATACTTAAAGGGAAAAGGACGTTTACTGTCGTTGTCTTCTAAATCAAATCTCGCAAATTTGAATATGCATAGGAAGATGCGGCAATCAAAGCGTCCATGTTGGGGTATATTGTATCCTTGTCTGTTCTCCGTCCACAAGGACGGAGGCAGGCAAAATCATAATACCGTATAACGTGGGCTGACTGATATGCTTGTCTTTATGCATAGGTAATGCGAGAGCCTGATTGTAAGACAAGCAGCGAGGTACAGAATCCCACGTCTTTCCGTTTTACCATAAAAACACTGCCGAATCTTGGGGATTTTCTATAGGCACATATTAAAAACCGGTGTCTATGGGTGCGTTGTTCAACATAATGTTCCATTCGGCAGGCAGCATGTTGCTTGGTATTTTTATCACAATAGCTGGTGTAAGTTTGATGTTTTTTCTTGTAAAGTCATGGCGGCGCGACGGCGGCTTTACACCCCAGAGTTTTATCGTCGGCGCCATCCTATTCTTCCTGCTTTCGTTCCAGACCATCCTATTGTGCGGTGCGGTGACAATCAAGTCGTATTGCGACGATGTGGAAATGGCTGTAAACGACATGGTGTCGGCCATCCCGTCAGACACCCGTTTCAGCCGGCAGGACAGCCAGCTGATACTTGAACGCATCAGCACGGAATGGCCTCTGGTAGGCTATTATGTCAATCTTGCCGACTTCCACGGACACACTCCGGCAACCATCGGCAAGGCCATGGCCGACGAGCTGCGCAGCTACATGGACTGGTTTATATTCAGACGTGTTTGTTGGTGTCTGTTCTTTGTCGTGGCCGGTACGTTTGCCGTAGTGAAGACCATGGGCAACGGTACAGGCAAGAAACAACGGGTGCAAAAGCGCGCGCCGTCTACCACGCGCCGGATATATGATGATTGAACATCCGTTTCCGGCGTAAGGTAACACAAAAACATAGACGTGAATATCAGGAAAGTCAAATAGCAAACAAAAAAATACAAACCATGTCAAACCATCTTATTATCGGACTTGGCGGCACGGGCGGAAAAGTAATCCGCGAGCTGCGCAAGAGAGTGTATGAAGAGTTCCGCAGCAACGACCCGGGGCACGGCGTAAACCTCGACTACGTGTATGTAGACTCGTCGCCAGCCGACCTGAACGACCGCGCGGGATGGAAAGTGATAGGCAAGAGCGTACACCTCGGCGAGGCGCAGAAGGTGAGCATTAACGGTATCAATGTGTCAATGTTGCAGAATCTCAACATGTACCCTGGCTTGCAAAGTTTCATCAACCACAATGACAAGAGGCTCATTGACGAGCACATGGGGCCGCTGATTACCGCAGGTATTGGCGGCCAGAGACGCAGGTTAGGCCGTATGCTGATGGCCAACAACCTAAGCGACAAGAACAATCGGAGCAACTTCAACAATGTGCTTCGTGGCGCGGTGGGTCGTTTGCAGCACTCATCAAGCGACAACGACGTGACTTTCCACGTCTGCGCCGGTCTCGCCGGAGGTACCGGGTCAGGGTCAATCATTGATGTAATCGCGCAAATACGCAAGGAATATCCTTATGAGGAGTCCACACATGCGTTCAAAATCCGTCTCTTCCTGTATGTACCCGAGCGCAACATGGAATACCCCGACCATGACAGCGGCTTCTATCAGGCTAACGGATATGCCGCACTGCAAGAGCTTAATGCCGTAAGTACGGGCTATTACTCTCCGCTCGATGTTACAGGAGAGAAAGATGTTTTCACACAGGAAGTGCAAAGACTGCTCGGCAGAAGTAAAGAGTCTTTTGAAGCAGCGTATCTTTATACCAATGTGAACGAAGCCGGCAAGAAACTCGACCTCGGCAGCGGACTGCCCTCGTCGGTAGCAGACTTTATGTTTCAGACCATCGTCGTAGCCAACATTGACGGCGGACGGGGCAAGATGGCAAGGCTCGTCGGATGTGAGAATGACGGCGCAGGCCCGGAACAAGACCAGAACGGAGACAAGAACCGCAGCCGTAAATTCCTTACGTTCGGCATTACGCGCATAGAATATCCTGAGACTGAAATTGATGAATTCGTGTCATACAACTATGCCATACAAGCCACACGTCAGCTTACTTACAACCTTTGGCAGGACGGTGTTGGTTATGGCGAGTGTTCGCTGGAGGAGGTTGGTGCCGGTTTTGTCGATGAGATAAAGGACAAGAGCAACCGCGAGCGCTTCAAACTGTCCAATTCCTACCTTACCTTACAGAAACCGATTATCGAGTCGCCAAATACCAAACGCTGGCGCGACATCGAAGGAACATGGAACACACGTACAGAGAACGACCTCGGACTGGTGCAGTCTCAATATGAAAAGAAACAGTGGTTTGCCGAGTTTACCAAGCTTTCCGACGATTATTTCAATAACAGTTTCCGTGCGCATGGTGTAAAGAAGTTCTACGAAATACAGCGGCAGGAACTCAAGGCATATGCCCGTAACATACGCAGGCATATAGAGAAATTGTTGTTTGATGAGTGGGCGAGTGGCGGAAAAGACAGCAAGAGCGTGCTCGAAATAGAAAAGTACGCCCAAATCTTGCGCAATGACTGTTCTGACCGGATATCTGCTTTCAAGCAGCAAATAGGCAATATGGAGGCAGAGCAGGCAGAATATGCCCAGGGAATCAACGACGCCAATGTGGCATGGAATAACATCGGCTGGCTTAAAGACGCGTTGACAAACGCTTCGTCGAAGGTTTTTGCCACATATAAGACTGCCAAGTGCAACTATTACATAACTGCAACGCGCATCGAGGCGTACCGTTACGGCATCGCGCTTTTGCAGGAAATAATAATAGAACTCGGCAATATGATTGAAGGCATACAGGCTTTCAAGAACGAGCTTGACGCCGTACTGACCGTTGTTGTGAAGCAGGCAGGCACTAAATGCCAGCGGAATGTTGAGACGGATGACGCAATAATAAAGAAGTATGACCCTGAGAAAGTGCATCAGTTGGCTAAGCAATATGCCGTAAATTACGATTACCAGAGCGGCAACGCGGCTGAAATCCGTGCGCGGATGATAGCCGGGCTTGGCGAGGACGGCGAACGGACGTTTGCCAACTTGTATTCGTCAATAGATTATGACACCGCTTCTGACATCATCCTGGAGGTGTGTACGAAGAATGCGCGTGCGGCAATGGAGGACACGGCAAAGAATGACCCGTTGATGAAAATGGTGGGAGTGAACATTCTGGACAAGCTTAAGAACGAGCTGAACACCGAGGAGAAGATTGAGAACTTTGTTAAGCAGGCGGTCAATCATGCACGCACTTACGCTCAGTTTAATCCCGAAGAGACTAACAAAGTAATATCCAACAACGAGGGAAAGATGATGAGTATGGTGCAGCTTGCGCTGCCGAAAGCCGAAAGCGAATCGACAAGAACTTTCACGAAGAAGCTGCTTGACGCCTTTGTGCAGAATGTTCCCGGCTTCACCCCGAGTATAGACGGTGACTTGTCAGAGAACTTTAAGCAGAATCAGATAGTAGTAGTCTGTGCCAATGCGGGCTTCCCCCTACGCTATCTTGAGAACGTGAAGGTGCTCAAAGAGAAGTATGACCGCCTGCTGGCATCGCCCCAGAAGGAACTCAACCGCATGGTGCTGCATACCGAGAGCTTTGCAAAGCCGCTTCCGCCGTTGTTTGAGATGGATGCGCGGGAGATTTTCCAAGAAGTGAAAAAGCCGCTTATGCTTGCCTTTGCGATGAACCTTATACAGCTACAGCAAGACCCTACGACCGGCGAGCGCTTTTTTGCAATGAACATACCGGATGATGTTTTCGGTGACAACTGGGTCAAGTTGGGCAAGGACTTTCCCGGATGTCTCGACCAGTTGGCGCACGACTTCAAAAAGTTCAACATGCTGAAAGACCAAGTAGAGAATGAACTGAGGAAACAGGCGCGCAGCAACGACCAGAAGGCAGACATGCGCAAGGCCGTTGGCAAGGTTGTTCAGACGCTCGTATTGCCCACCATATGCGAGGGCAACCAGTTTGACCCGAAGTACGCCGAGTACAAAGGATTGGCTGTGGAAATATTTAACAATCAACTAAAAGACTTGTAATAATGGCAAAGATGAAAGGCTTGTGTCGCAACGAGGAGTGTGAACTGTGCGACCAAATACAGGAAGTGGAGAAGTCAAACTTCGTCTGTGAGAAGTGCGGAAAGCCCTTGATGCCGTTCGGAGGCGGCAGTACGGCTGACGGCTGGCTGAAACAGCACGGCAAACAATTAGCTGTTGGCATTATAGCCCTTGCCGTAATAGGCGGCGGAGTGTGGGGAGGCATGGCCTTGACGTCGGGCGGCGACAAAACGGCAACGCCCAAAGGACTTGGACAGACGTTGCCAGTTGACACAGTTAAGAGTGACAGCGTGGCGGTCAAAGACACTGCGGCAGTAGAGGCCAGGCAGTCCGAACCACAGCCGCAGGCAACCCCGCAGGCGGAGAAAAACCGGCAGACACCACGCCAAGAACGTTCTGTCACAGGGTCGCCGAAGAACGGCAAGGGTACCGTTGACCTTGGTTATGGCACGTACACGGGCGACCTCAAGAACGGACAGCCCCACGGTTACGGCACCATAACTTATAGGCAGAGGCACAAGATAGTAAGTTCAAAGGATTTTTATGCCAACCCCGGCGACCGTTTCGAAGGCGACTTCCGCGACGGACGTATCAGTGGAATAGGCTATTGGTATCATGATGGAGAACAAACTGCCCTAAAACCATGATTGGCAAAAGGCTTTCAACTACGGTGTTGGCGGTGGTGTGCGTGTTGGCGGCGCACGCCTCGCCGGCATTCGCCACCAAACGGCTGGCCGCTATCGCCTCTGCTGCAGGCTTAAACCTGCCTGCGGCGATGGCTGCCGACGCTTGCAACGATACAGCATGGGCGTATAAGGGCAGACAGTTGCGCGTGTGTACCAATGCTTTCGGCGAGGTGTCGCACATCGGTTACTGTCTGTTTGACAGGAGCTTGCTCGATTCTTGCAATTCTCGGATCGTCCAGTTGTTTGTCGAAAGGTATGCTCTGGAGCTGGACTTGAGGCTTGACAAGCGCGACGCTCGGGCGCGCATGGCTGTTGACAAGGTGGTTTGTGGAAAGGGCAATGTGGCCATGCTGGCCGAGGTTACGCCACAGACTCCTTTCACTATGGAAGAGATTGAGCGGCGTATGCACCGCATAAAATGGAATATCGGCGACCAGGCGTTGAGCCTTACGATACCCGCCGATTGCCAGTTGATAATAGGCGCCGACGCCATTGAACTCGAAGACATTTTCGAGCGTAATTTAAAGCGTATGCAAAAGACGGCAAATCGCGATGCGGTTGACGGCCTTTTGCAGGGTAAAAGGCCGTCAATCGCAGGCCAATTGACTATGCCTAAAAATACTTTACACCAAAAGTCCTTA
>ULQU01008347.1_pt1 | contig 24435 bp, 24 predicted proteins | sample 1954841 | NCBI WGS metagenome assembly ULQU01 (sample SAMEA4835664, study PRJEB28245) | human gut metagenome | biome: gut microbiome; material: fecal sample | place: Denmark | collected 2008
GCGCCGAACTTCACAAAAAACGGCTGTTTTTGCAAAGTTAGTGCTAAAATTCAGCCGTAATTTAAAATAAACTCTTCAAGTTAAAATTTGGCTTGATATAGCCGTTTGTTATATCATTAGTGCGTACCGTGCAAGTTAAAATAAAGTGCAATTGATTGCACACGGGTATAAGAAAACCGCCCTTGTTAAGAGCGGTCGTCATATTCAATTTCATTCTTCATCCTCGTCATCTTCCCATTCAGAAGCGCAGGGAGGTAAGCCCGGAGGAACAATTTCTTCGAAATAATCGTCCAGTTCGTCAATAGTTACATCAGGATGAACCTTAATATACTCAGTCATTTCCTCTTCAACCTCGTACTGTTCCGCCGCACCGAGCAAAAAGAAAAATTTATCAAATAAGTCTCTTTCTTCATTCGTTTTCCATTCGTCTTTTATACTATCAGCAAACATATTTCGTAACAATCGCTGAAAAGGAGTGTTATATTTTTCAAATTTACTTTTATTCATCTGCCTGTCACCTACTTCAATATTCGTTTATGAGTTATAATGATTCCGCCTTTATCATCCGCTTCAGCTTTATACGCATACTTATCGTCGTAAATTACGCCTTTTGAGCCTTTGGTAGCGTTAGGATAGCGTTCCTTAAATGCTGAACACAATTTACCGTATCTGTTTTGGCTCACTTGTACGCCTTTGTGATTTCTCTGCGGTGACGGCGCATATTTTGTTTTAGGCAATACCTCCGAAACGGTTGTTACCGTGCCATCATCATTAACCTTGATTTCCTTGATTTTCTCTCTTGTTTTCCCGCCCGGCGCATTTGTAAACTTACCGTTTGCGGCGTGATATGGATTTCCGCCTCTGCCTTTACCGGACTTTTGACGCTTTTCTGTTATTATATCACCCTCATCGCCGCTTTGCAAGCCCGCATCATCAATTTTAGCGTGACTGTCGGTATTCGGCGTGTATATCTGCTTTGTCTTAGGGTCGTAAAGCCCGGCAAGTTCTTTGTCAAGATCCTCCTCGCTCGGCAGAACAGGGAGCGTTGTAGAACGGCAGAACGGGTGCATAGGCGGAAGATTTACACCTGCCTGTGCGCTGTTGCGCTTGCGCCGCCGTCCCCCTCGCCCTCTGCGAAGTGCTGTAAGCCGATGAAAATTCTTCTGTTGTTCATGTTTCTGTCCTTTCTCCGCCCACTGTGTTCATTGCCCACAACGTTCGGAATAAATTGTTTTTGGGTATAAAAATACCGCCCTCGTGGAGCGGTAAAATTATTAAGTTTGCTTGTATTTGCACCGAACTTCACAAAAAACGGCTGTTTTTGCAAAGTTTGTGTTTAAAATCAGCTATAATTGCAAATAAACACTGCAAGTTAACGTTTGGCTTGATAAAGCCGTTTGTTATATCGTTAGTGCGTACTATGCAAGTTAAAATCAAGTGCAATTGATTGCACACGGGTATAAGAAAACCGCTCACTGCTGTGGGCGGTTAAAGTTTAATTCATTCGGACGCTTGCGGTCAATTAACAATAATTTTCATGTTGCATTTATCGCAGTAAAATGTATTATTGCTCTTTTTTTTAGGATCATTACTTTTGCTTATATAGCCGCCACTACATTCAGGACATGGGATTTTGGTTACTTTTCCTTCATACAGTTCTTTACGTTTAATTGCAAATTCTGAATAAGAACTATAGTTCATAAATTACCTCCAAGACATTCCGTTGTATCCATTTATTTTTTTCACTTCTGTAATGGTTCTCCTTATATCAGAATAATCATAATTATTCTTAGTATGCTTTATTTCAGCCAACTTACACCTTACTTCTTCTTTTTGAGTGTTATAATCACTGTTAATTTTTAAGTGCTCTACTTCGTGAATTATTGTTTTTGCTAAAGCTGATACACTTTTGCAATTATTGGGATAGATTGCTATATCTTTTGAAGAAATAACTTCACCTAAACAGAGTTCTTCATCAAAAAGCGAAAACTGTGAATAATCAAAATTAATGATTATATTATTATCGACTATATACTCATTAGATTCTCGACCAATTTCACTTTTTAGCAATTCAGCTTCAACTTCGTCTGGACTGTATTCCAGAATTTTATCTTCGTCATTCCATTCAAGTATTCTATCACTTATACTTAATTTTCTGTTGTTAATTATACCATTTTTCTTTGATTTGTCAACACCATCCCCCGCAAACCTCATCGGTTTATCCGCATTGACTTTACCCGCACTTCCTGCAACGTACCGCCACTTGCCGTCCTCGCCCTGCTGTAAGTTCCGCTCCCACTCGTCAAAGTCAACATCTGCGCCTATCTCATCGCCCAGTTTGGCGAGCTCTTTATCAAGATCCTCCTCGCTCGGCAGAACAGGGAGCGTTGTAGAACGGCAGAACGGGTGCATAGGCGGAAGATTTACACCTGCCTGTGCGCTGTTACGCTTGAACACCTTACCGTCAAGCTCACGGCATAGATCGCTTGTGCGGCTGTCAAGGCAGGCGGAAAACTCGTATTCGTCAATGTCAAGCTCCTTGTAGCCATACAGCTCCGCCATATTCGCAACGCAGGTGGTTTCCGTCCGGACAAGCCTGCGTGCCTCGAAAGCGCCGACACCGCAGCGGCTCATTATATCGTCCGCCATATGCTGCTCGGACTTTCCTGCCATAATGCCCACAAGCATATCGTGCTTCAGCCCGTCTGCAAGTGCGTTTGTGTTATCCCAGACACGCTGGGAGAACATCTGACCGCTCCAGTTAGTAGACAGAATAGCTTTCACACAGTTTTCGGGAATTAAATCAAAAGCCGCACGGTAATCCGCACCCTTCGTCACATCGAAAACCGTCTGCATATACGCACTCTGAATTATATCACCCAGATGCTCTGTATCAACGCCTATTTCGGCGTTTGCAAGGCACCGATGTTGTGGTTTTTTCATCCATAACGATTTTTCTTTTTGTAAAACGGGTAATATAAAAACAGCACCGTGAAAGTGCTGTTTAAACGTAATATGAAACCTTATCTCCTTTTTACCATAAGAAAAACACTCCTGAAATGGTGCTTAATCAATAAATTTGACGGATTCAATGTCATCGTCTATTAAAAGAATTTCATATCCGTCATTAGTTTGATAACGAATACCGTCTTCATCTTCACCGTCATCATTTGTAACGATACAATCACCGATGCATCGTCCTTTGTATATTGTACCATCCTTGCAATATACAATAGATTTACGGTCATCGATTTCTAATTGAACTATATATGGTTTCACTACTTATCACCTCTTTCTTTTGTCGGGAAAAATGTTGTTAAATTGAACTCTGACTGAATATAAACCGCACCTACATAGTAACTGTTATGAACCGTCACCTTTTTGCCGTCTTTAAAATAGACAGCGATTTGTGAACCATCTATATCTATTAGTATTTCGCTCTTTTTCAAGTCCGGAATGTTTTTCTCCAAAGCCTTGCATTGCCTTAAAAAAATATCCGAATCAGGTGCATTGCAAATCGTATAATCAAACATATAACTTACTCCGATCTTGATTTTTCGTTTACGTTTTCTTGCTTTTAGAAGCATTTTTATTGCCGGCGAAAAATTCGATAAAAAGCTGTGACGAAATGTTTGTGGTTTGCCGCATCTTCTTTTCGGCAGCCGGAAACGTTCTCTAAAATGTGCTAAACGTTGTATTTATCTCTTATGGTTTTAATTCGTTTACGAAAAGCTATGGTTAAATCCATAAGTTCTTTTGCCGATCTGTCATCTCGTCCGTGAAAACCTTTATGCTTAGATTCAATATCGGCGTATTGATATTCTTTTTTAACTTTTCTAATTCTTCATAACAACCTTCAGGGCAGTTCTGAGCGTTTATATGCAATTCCGAATTTTTCACAGGCTCTTTTAATTCTTCCATGTTGTTCATCTCCTAACGGCATGAATTACGGATTGTGAAACAGAATATCATCAACTTCAAGCCATGCTTTTGAATAAAATTGCGGTGACAGTCGCATCGGACATGGCAGAAAATTTCAATCCACGCCCTCGTGAAGAGGGCGACAGTGGTATGAGGTGATATATATAATATACGCCTATTTCAATCCACGCCCTCGTGAAGAGGGCGACACAAACTCGGCGGACTTGACGCAGTGCCAAAATGATTTCAATCCACGCCCTCGTGAAGAGGGCGACCAATTTTGCCATCATATCCGATACCGTAATTTGACATTTCAATCCACGCCCTCGTGAAGAGGGCGACAAAAGAGGGCAATCAGATGGGAATGAGAGAAGGTGTTTCAATCCACGCCCTCGTGAAGAGGGCGACGTTCAAATGCGAAGTGAACGAGTACGTCTTGATATTTCAATCCACGCCCTCGTGAAGAGGGCGACACGCACTTCTACTGTTTCGTTAACTATTTGTTCTGGATTTCAATCCACGCCCTCGTGAAGAGGGCGACGTCAACTACAAACGTTACTGAGCGTGATTTGCTATTTCAATCCACGCCCTCGTGAAGAGGGCGACTATCAATAGCATGTATCTTAAGCATAGGATTACTATTTCAATCCACGCCCTCGTGAAGAGGGCGACGCACTCGTTAAGTTGCTTATGGGGTTTGATATGGATTTCAATCCACGCCCTCGTGAAGAGGGCGACTTGGTGGTGGCACTATACCACCACCATTAATTATATTTCAATCCACGCCCTCGTGAAGAGGGCGACATAATCATCGTATATGCGTAACACGGTGTGATTATTTCAATCCACGCCCTCGTGAAGAGGGCGACGCTAAAGCAGATTAAAGGCGGAACGTTACTTGTAATTTCAATCCACGCCCTCGTGAAGAGGGCGACTTTGCAAAACTTTAAATTATAAATTTTTGCATAATTTCAATCCACGCCCTCGTGAAGAGGGCGACTGCAAACACTGCTCCACTACTGCCAACTGTAGTAAATTTCAATCCACGCCCTCGTGAAGAGGGCGACGATGTATACGACGAGCCAGTATTAGATGTCAAAGATTTCAATCCACGCCCTCGTGAAGAGGGCGACTTTGTGCACGATAAATGTAATTAACCACTATATCGATTTCAATCCACGCCCTCGTGAAGAGGGCGACGTGCAGTTGCTCATACTGGTACTGTGTCAGATGTGGATTTCAATCCACGCCCTCGTGAAGAGGGCGACAAGACGTTAAAATAATGCACGATACAAATAACTTATTTCAATCCACGCCCTCGTGAAGAGGGCGACGGTTTGGGCATATGCGTGGTGCAGGCTCGGTTCAATTTCAATCCACGCCCTCGTGAAGAGGGCGACACCATCAGCAAGCGGAGTATCAGTTGAGATGTGGATTTCAATCCACGCCCTCGTGAAGAGGGCGACTACGCAGTATAGGCAATGTAATCATGGATTTTCCTATTTCAATCCACGCCCTCGTGAAGAGGGCGACCTGATAAAGGCAGACCAAAACGAAATACTGACAATATTTCAATCCACGCCCTCGTGAAGAGGGCGACTCAATCCTGCGGGCGCAATAACTTCTTTGGCAGATTTCAATCCACGCCCTCGTGAAGAGGGCGACTTTATGTCTATCAACGGTGTGTCAAGCTTTATCATTTCAATCCACGCCCTCGTGAAGAGGGCGACGCTGTGGAAACTGGAATTAAATGCCAAAATGCAGATTTCAATCCACGCCCTCGTGAAGAGGGCGACGACTTGCTTTTGACTTGTAACTATATGATGTTTCATTTCAATCCACGCCCTCGTGAAGAGGGCGACTTAAGGTATGGCAGGCGTGTTATGGCAAGTCAAGATTTCAATCCACGCCCTCGTGAAGAGGGCGACGGTAACTTTATAAAGGAGTACACAGACGAGATAATTTCAATCCACGCCCTCGTGAAGAGGGCGACGTTTTCACAAAGGCACGTTATAATATAGACAATATTTCAATCCACGCCCTCGTGAAGAGGGCGACATTGTAATAAACGGTAATTGGCGTTATCCGAGCCATTTCAATCCACGCCCTCGTGAAGAGGGCGACTGTTACACCTGAGCCAACATTGGCAAGCGGTCAGATTTCAATCCACGCCCTCGTGAAGAGGGCGACACGGCACAGCGTCAAGGGCTTCCATTTCGGGCTGTATTTCAATCCACGCCCTCGTGAAGAGGGCGACGCCGAAGCAGATAAAAGGCGGAACATTACTTATCATTTCAATCCACGCCCTCGTGAAGAGGGCGACGCTTTCTGAGCTGTAGTCGCTGTAAGACACAGCGATTTCAATCCACGCCCTCGTGAAGAGGGCGACTCTATCATTTTTTGGGTGAGTTCGTATTCAGGAAATTTCAATCCACGCCCTCGTGAAGAGGGCGACCGCTCCAAACGTTTAAGGGGGTGATACAATGCCTAATTTCAATCCACGCCCTCGTGAAGAGGGCGACACGAGCAGCACAGAAAAATTTTCACGGGGCTTGTATTTCAATCCACGCCCTCGTGAAGAGGGCGACGATACACCCTGTAAATTTTTGTTGTTGGAAACTGATTTCAATCCACGCCCTCGTGAAGAGGGCGACCCCCGATAGTGGACTTGTTTTCAGCGAGTTTAAAATTTCAATCCACGCCCTCGTGAAGAGGGCGACGGCAAATTTATACAATGATTATCTTTATTTTGGAACTAAATATCACATTTCGGACATTTTTCCTCAATAAAATCATTAATAACTAAATTTGCGCTTTAATAATTTCCTTTATAAGTAAATTATCGTGTGCGAATGTCTACGGAAAATTCTGCGCACTACACATTCGCACAAATTTAAAAAATCAAAGGTTCTTCAACCTTGATAGCAGACTTAGCTCCGTAATGCTCAATACGATTTGAGTATTTATCGCCAAGATTATAGAATCTAAGACTGTCTTTTTCTGTATCAATAAGTTCTTTGAGTTTAAATTTCAGTTCGTGTGCCTGAGTTGAATCTACAACACATTCAAAAACCGAATTCTGAACTCTGATACCGTAATTGACACATTGTTTTGCAACTTTTCTAAGTCGACTTTTCCCGGCCGATGTTTCAGTGTTGACATCATAAGTTATTAACAGAAGCATAACTACCTCCAGAGCAACATAGGATATTCATCCAGATCGCCTCGGATATATCTTGAAAGCAGAAGCGCCTGTATATAAGGAAGCAAGCCCCATTCAACCTTTTCTTTTAAAAACGGATGCATAACAATATCCTGTTTTCTGTTCTGCCAATGCGTCAAAAAGACCTTTCTGCCGTCTTCGTTTAATAATACTGCACCGTCTTCCTTCTTCTCAAAATCGCCGTTATTTATAATGCGCTTGTTGATAAGACTTATAACAAATCTGTCGCACATTATCGCTCGGAATTCTTCTACAAGATCAAGCGCAAGCGACCGTCTGCCGGGGCGGTCTGTGTGCATAAACCCGACGTAAGGATCAAGCCCTACAGTTTCAAGTGCAGAGGTACACATACCGGTTGCAACAGAATACGAAAAAGACAGTAAAGCATTGACGTTATCAAGCGACGGCCGTTTACTTCTTGTTACAAAACGGAACTCATCTTTCTGCTGAAGTATAAATTCATCAAAAACCGAAAAGTAAAGCTGTGCGGATTCTCCCTCGATTCCACGCAAAGTATCAATATCAGAAACATTCTGGCACTTGATTATAGCCTGTGAAAGAAGGTCGGAACGGTTTTTCAGTTTATCGACATCAACTTGTAAAGAATGATCTCTTACTGCTCTTTCGATAACATAGCGGCTGTTAAACAGTTTTCCGATAATAAAATTCTTTGCTACAGAAAGACTTCTCGCCTCATCATCCGCTATTCTGAACTGTTCCCGTCGCAGATACACATTTCCGCTGATTGCTCCCTCTGCTCTTGCAAGAAATTTTCCGCTGCGGCTCATAAATGTAAGCCCGATATTATCTTCAGTGCATTTATTCATCAATGCAGGACTGGCTCCCCTGCCACCGAATATCACAATATCCTCGACATTATGCAAAGGAAGACGTGTTTGCGTATCGTCTTTGCTGTGCATTACTATATTTTCACCGTCAAGGGACAGATATTTGTCCGGCGTGATCACATAAAGCGTATTTCTGAGCTTTCTCATATACTGTCCCCTTTCAAGCGATTTTTAATATACTCCGATGCTGACGAAGATGTTGCCGACGGTAAGCACAAATTGTTCATCGAACAAGCATTACAACTCCGGTTCTTTTTCACAACAGGTGTATGGTGTGCCTTATACAGCCTGTGCATTTCGTTTAACACAGACGAAAGTCTTACTCTTAGTTCATCAGCGAACTCAACTTTCACCCTGCGTCTTATCTGCCCGTAATACATATATCCGTACGGTATGCTGCAGCACAGCATTTCTTCAAGGCAAATAGCCTGTGCGATAAGCTGAAGATCGTTACAGTCGCTGTCAATAGGTCTTCCCCTTTTATATTCTACGGGGATAACGCTGTACTTCCCTTCTCTGCCAAAAAGACATATTCCGTCTTTCGACTTATGGAATTCGACTATATCGCATTCACCGCTTATACCGTATTCCGACGAAGAAACCGGCATACTTCTGGTAACAATAACATCCCTTCGCATTTCGGTAAAATCTCCGTCGTGTGCATTACGATGAAGAATGTTGCCGTCAACCGTGAGGTAGTTTTCGTTCCATTGTTGTTCAATGTGCAATAATGCCCATTGTCGTTTGCAAAACACAAAATGCTGTATACCGGAAATCATCAGATATTCATCTTCGCTGTAGCTCATTAAATATTGTCAATTATCTCAGGCTGTACTGCACCCTCGGAATTGTTGAGTATAATATCATAATCGGCTACAGAATTAGGTTCCTTTCCGTTAAGCTCAGCCTTTTCCTTTATCTGAACAGCATTATGTATCTTTGCAGAAGATACCTTCGGCGTTTTACCGTCATGCTTCCACCAGTAAACTCTGCACACCTGCATGCTTCCTTCAGGACGCGCTGAAGAACAATCGTTTTCGAACAGCGTTACAAGTGCCTTTTTTATCTTTTCCGCATCTTCGTCGCTGAAGCCTGTTTTTTCAGCAAGCTGGCAATTGATACTGCCCTTGAATACATACAGACCAAAACCAACACGGTTTTTTGTACCCATAGTATCAGAAGCTTTACCGTTCTTACCGCTCTCTCCGTTTACGCTCTTTGTTATCTGCATACTGATTATTTCAATAGGAGATACGCTCTTTGCAATGCTGATTGATACCGGACCCCTTACGCCAACAGAAACCGCATCACCTTTAAAGGCGAAAACCTGACCAAAACTGCGGACATCTATCCACTGTTCACAAGCGATCCTTGCGTATTCATCCTTGTTGGTATTCTTGCCTGAAGATGCTTTTTTGAGTTCATCGCAAGAATCCGCTCTTGCTCTTAAGCTGTCGCATCCGTCATCACACTTGTCATCGCTCTGTACGAATATTCTTTCGCCCATATCCTGAAGTCTGTTGCGTATCTTACGCTTGATGCAGACATCTGAAATCTCACCCAGACCCTTTGAATTTATTCTGGGGCGGTTACCGCTTAAAGGATCGCCGTTGGGATTTGCATCCGTTGCTGAGATAATGACCTCAAAATCAACCTTGTTTGCTAATGTGCTCATAATTATTCTTCCTCCTTGTTATCATCTGTTTTCTTTGTGAAAAAATCATTCATCTGACAGCTGTATGCGTGCAGAAATTCCGAAGACAACGGTGAATTATCGTTGTAGGTATCCAACGGGAACATCGCTGTGATCTGATTTATCATACGCTCAAAATAACTTCTCTTACCGATATTCATTCTGTTGAGATACGGTCTGAGACTCAGACAAAGCACCTTCCACGTTTCGCACGGGTAATTTGAAAATGCCTCAATCAAGCGCTTTGCGTTAGTCGGTCGGTTTTCGTTATCGTCATACGTTGAACCTTCCGCATAATCTGCTACTGCAAGCAGTCTGCCGTACAGATAATCTCTGTCGCAGCATTCTTTTTCAAGTGACATTGTACACTCTCCTTTTGTTTCGATAATTCTTTTTCGTATCATGCCGCAGGCACAGTTAACAACTCTTTGCCAGTTGTTGCTTTTATTATCAAATGCATTGTATCTGCAAGCTCTGATGAACAGTTGGTTTACTATATCCTGCGGTATTCTTCCGCCGCATACGATATACGGAATAAGTCGCTGATAAACATCTTTTTTTGTTTTTTCGCCCGGCTTAAGCACACTTCCTTCTTCATTGCCATAAGCACAGGCGGCAATTTCATATACAGAAAAAGAACGGCGTTTACCATAGCATATCCACGAGGTATCTCTATGCCATTTTTCAAGGTTAGAAAGATAATCCGAGGTTGCAACCTCAGCATATTCCGTCATTGAAAGTCTTCCCGTTGTAGCACTGTCGAACATAATCAAAAGAGTTTTAGAATCGCTTTTGTATTTGTTTTTGGTACCCGTAATAGAAGCTATCGTAAGCGTTTTGTTTATTTCGCCGGTGTTGCTTTCAGGAATATAGCCATCTTCATCGTCATCAAAACTGCATCCCTCAAAAGGCTTTTGAATTTCTTCAAGATTATTTTCCCATACCAGAATGCACAGACCATCTACAATATAGCCTTGTTTTTTTATCAGGCATTTAAGCGCATTGTGTAACTTCTGCGAGTAGTCAAAGCTGATTGCGGTAGCCTGAGTTTTATCCGCAAATCTTCCTCTATATGAAAAACCGCTTTCATCGTTTGTGGAAAACAGCTTTGCCTTATCGCCGGTATTTCGTATTTTAGACGGATGCTTATATGTTATACCACCACGTTCGCCTGAAGCATAGCAAATATCCGAAGTTGCACAATCGCCGCAGGCATACGCTATATATGCCTGATACAAGCTCTCGTCTTTCCATAGCTTTTTTCCGTCAACGCTGAATCTCACAAAGCAATCTGCGGGATCGGTATTGGCTATCTTTTCATCTGATAATTTGCCTTTTTCATTCAAAGTGAATATCCCTGCGTCAATCAGATCAGCAATTATAGTGCCTTTGGAAAGATAAGTGTATACAGCCTTTACTTCCTGCGGTGCAGAGCCTGACTCGCACCATTTTTTCAGATTTTCGATATACGCATTATAATAATCGCTGTTGTCGCTTTTTTTGACGTCTGCATACTTAGGATAATCGCCTGCAATATATATCAGTTTATCTGCAAGCGGATGCGGATTGATACCTGCTCCTCTGGACGATGAATCCTCTGTTACGGGAATTATTGTAACAGCATCTTCTTTTTCGACTTTTTCTGCGAATCCTATTGACGGTATAGTGCCATCTGAATTGATATCTATTGTAATTTGTGCATTCTGCGTCGAATGACAAAGCGGAAGTAAATTCCGGTCATTCGTTGAATTCAGAATGTCATATGCTCTCATCAATTCATCAGTCCAGCTCAATATCATCACCCCCGCCTATAAAGTCGAATTCTTCAAATCCGCTGAAATTATCAAGATCTTTATCAAACGGCTTTATTTTCATATCACGGATATGCCTTTTCTGAGATTCGGGTATATCATTTGGATGATCAAACTTTATAACCCCGTCTTTCATAACAGGCCGCCAGAATCTGACGGTAAGTTTGCCCTTGTCTTCTTCCCTCTCAGCTTCGTCTGCATAAGTAATGCCATGATACATAAAGCCATATGGAATTTCAGTACCCTGATAATAGCTTACACCTTCATCATAGCTGCAAGGCTCGACATACCCCATACATTCTCTTGTACCGAGGAAAATATCACGCCTTCCGCCACGCTGTATCATGCGTTTTGCAATGTTATGATGCTTGTTTTCGTTCCGGTCTTTTTCAAGCTCGGGACGGTTGTCATTCCATTCAAAGTGAGCTCTTACCCTGTACTCCACATCTTTAAGATAGGTGTAATACGAAAGGTCATTGCCTCCGCCGTATTTGATCGGACGGATGCCCTTACGTTCCATAGAGATCTTATTCATCACCCTGCACTCGTCTATCACCCATATGATAGTCGGCTTCCAGTATACGCTCATGAGTATGCCTTTCAGCGCCTCATAAGTCGGTATGGGATAACTGAATTTTTCTCCGCCCGGACGTGTCAGCACGTCTGCAAAAAGTGCGAAATCTCCGCTCACCTTGAACTCGACAATATTATCGTGTTCGGTTTTGCTCAAAATTCTTACCTCCTTTATTTTCGGGCTTGTGCTTTCGCTTTTACCCGTATTTTGCATTTTGATATTTATGTCAGCCTGTTCTAACAAACAGGTCACACATCGTGTTGTATGTATCCGATATTTGCGGTAAACTCAGACGAACATTGCTTCCTGAGGTTTGCCCTCTGTGCTTAGCCCTGTAGCGTTATTGTAAAACTCTTTTTTCAGCGCATAGATATACACTTCTTCATCCCGCCTTACCTTAATCTCGTTTAAAGCATCGTTTTCAGCAAGCTTTTTAAATGTATAATCGTATACACTTACAATGTACTGCTGTGCTTTACGCTGAAGCTCAAGAGCCTGCGATATAGTTGTTTCACCGTTAAGAGCTTCGATTATTCTGCTCGCCTCTTCATTATACGGCACTATTATATCAATAGTGTTATTATCTATCATTCTGAAGTTATCGCCAGCTGTTTTGAACGCCTGTCTTGACTTCCAATTTCCTTTATCATTACTGAAAACTATATTGCAAGACAGCAGATCAAGAAGGCTGTAATTTGAGTTTCTGATTTGATATTCAAGCATATCACCTTTACTGTCACAGGCACAATCTTCATAGTAATCACGAAAATATCTTTTCATAATATCAACCGACAACAGTTGCTCACATCCGTATTTTCGTACTATCAAACCGCATTGGCGCTGTGCCTCTTTAAGTTTTCCGAGCTTTTCGATATATTCGTCTTTCAGTTTGATTATATATACATTTCTGCAATCATCTTCACCGTTTCTGTTACATCTTCCTGCCGCCTGAGCTATGTTATCAAGACCTGCACTTGAACGTATTACACATTTAAAGCTGATATCGACCCCTGCCTCTATAAGCTGTGTCGTTATGCATATCACACGTTCATTATTATCAAGCATACGGCGTATATCATCAATTGCCTTGCGTCTGTGTGCCGGACACATATTTGTGCTGAGGTGAACCACTTTCGCCTTGATTTCTTCTTCGTCATTAAGTTGCGTCACGTTCCTGAATATTTCTGCCGCCGCAGTTTTAGTGTTGACTACAAACAGAAGATTCCCGTTCTCACGGTACTTGTCCATACATATTACCGCAGCTTCTTCATAAGTATTTCCCTGATTATTCAGCAACGATACAACTTCAGTTCTTTTAAAATCTTCAAAATCCTTTGTATAATCCCCTGTCATCGAGCTATCTTTGTCAAGCATTATAGGATACTTGCACTGTTCAAATGTAGGTTGTGTAGCGGAACATAACACTATCGTGCATCCCATAAATGCGGAAAGAAAATTCATAGCAAGATTAAACAAATATACGCACCTTATCGGTATTGATTGCACTTCATCAATTATGATTACCGAATCAGTAAATCTGTGCATCCTTCTCAGAGCTTCGATCCTTGACGAGAATAATGTATCAAAGAACTGCACCATAGTAGTGCAAATAACCTGTTTATCCCAATGCCTGCAGCGCAGCTCATAGTCCTCAAGCTCATCAGCGACTTCTTCTTTACTCTTATGCTTATTATCAATAATTTTGCAATACATATCGGAGTGATGCTCAAGGTAGTTATCATCTCCCGCTATCTCACGGATTACATCTCCATTCTGCTCAAGTATAGACATAAACGGAGAAATGTAAAAAATGCGTTCCTTTTTATGCTCAACAGCATATTCAATCGCAAAACGCAATGCCGAAAGCGTTTTGCCGCCACCTGTAGGAACAATAAGCTGAGCTATACCTACATCATTTTTGGCAAAAGCACAGCATCTGTCCGAAATGTTCATTCGGAGTTTTGATATTAAACTGTCGCTTCCGGAAAATTTACTCAGCTTGTTATCCAAACGCTGTTTCATATCAAGCCAATTACGTTGTATTTCGTCTTCTGACGGTTCGGTAATTTCAATACCTTCCATAAATTCGGCTGTCGCCGTCCTGTCAGCGTCAACGAGGCAGGACTCGGTCAGTCTTTCCAACAATCCGTGATAAAAAGCTAATGTTGTGAAATATTGTTTTCTGTCTTTGGCACAGCAGATTTCTTTCATCTTTTCAAAAAATCTGCGATATTCATCAGCCGCTTTATTAAGCAACTCATCAAGTTCGCTATCAGAGGTAAGCTCGCTTATGTTGCTCTTGATTTCGTCATAACGTTCATTTTTACTGCATCTGTAATCAAAATAATCATCATTGTTCCGTGTGTACCAGTCATTCAGCCCGTGATGAGATATGATGATTCTCGCAATTAATCTTGCGACTTCTTTTTTATATTTATCATCATCGTTTGAAACCAGCTCCAAAAGAAATTTTGCTCCTGCATAGCTGTGATCGATTTCGCCTCTTTTAATGCCGTTCTCGTGCTTTATATATCCGTCGAAATCGTAATTTAACTTTCCTAAGTCATGTAATAAAGCAGAAACGAAAACTGTACTTTCCATATTGAACGGGACTGAATAACTATGAGCCAACAAAGCAGTATTCTTGCAATGCTCGCTGACTGTTTCTTCGGTAACGCTATTATTATCTAAACCGCCTGTATTTTTTATATGAGCAATATGATCCATAATAATCCTCCATCGAATTATATTACTAAATTCAGTATACTATCAGCAAATGTAAATTTCAATGCTTTTCTGAAAGAAAAAGTAATTTCTTTGCCAATCATTGAAAGATTTTGTCGAATTTATTGAAATCACTTTCTAGTTATGTGTAATTAAATACTTTCTAGTTATGTGTTATTAAATACTGATGTCAAGCGTAAAAATCAACAATTGCAAACAATATTTCTTATGCATAACCACAAATCCATTGCTTAGGTTAATATCATCTTGCATTTTTTCGCTTAAACTATATAATATAAAAGTCCGGTGATAACATCGGTGGATTGAAATTAGTTCCGTGTTATTAATAGGTTCGGCACCAACCTGAGCCGCACAGTCGAAAGTCTGTGCGGCTCTCGTTGTGTAAAAGTGAATTCAGCTTACCATTATAAATTTTACCATATCCCCTGTACGATAAAATGGACATATATACAAAACTATCCCCATACAGCATTAAACTGTACGGGGATAGCTAATCTTTATCTAATTTTCATATCTCTCAGAGTGATATACTCCTCATCGACTTTATCAGTATAGCGGCTATCGGCACCGGCGAGGAAAGCCGTTATATGCTTACAGCATTGACTGTAAAACTCATCTTCATAATGGACGATATGCGCACCGCCAAGTGCAAAGCGGTCATCGGAATAAAACCTTTTAGAAATATCAATTACACAGCAATTGGTAAGACGTGCGAATTCTTCTTCAAATCCGTTTATAAATGCTTTTTTGGTTTTGAATGTGTTATCGCTGTCGGATAACATTTCTAACCGATTGTCAAGCGAAATATAACGGTCTTTAAGATCGGCTTTAATTAAAATAATGTTTTTTCCATAGCGCTCCGTGACAAATTTGCAGAAGTTTTCAAGCGCTCTTTCGAGATATTCACGGCTTCTTTCGTTAAATAAATATGTGCTTTCGCATTTATCGGAAATCGATTTGTAAAAAGCAGTGCGAAGTATGAAATCATCCACCTCGAAAAGCGAATCACCGTACTTACGCATATTGCAGATAAGGTCGTACATATCAATAATCAGCCATTTGGCATTACTGTCAGACAGAATACGTTTTCCTTCGTGCAAAAACGCCTCTTTGACAGTGCGTCTTCGCCACTTACTGCCGCAGAATTTATCAGCCGACAAATCGTTGTCAAACGGTATTTCAGGCTCGTCTGCAAGCAAAAACGGCTGCTTGAAAATGTACTTATCGACATATATGCCTGTGGAATTACGGTTAACGGATTCACGGGAAATACAGCTGCCCCAGATGTCAATCAATACAGGTTTATGCCGTACTTCGTAGTCTGCAAGCAATTTGCGGTCGTTTCTTATAAGGAAAATATGTTCGCAGTTATCGGGAACAGTATATTTGTAAACCTCAGAAAGTTTACGGGATAATTGTTTTTTCATAAGGAAGTTCTCATCGAAAACAATCCTTATATCATCGTAACTGCAATCGCCAAGGTCGCCGTCAATACACTCAGCGGCTTTTATTGCCGAGATAAGCCTTTCTGCACCGACTTTAGCGGAAAGCAGGATTTTTGCATCATCATAGGTACGGATCTCATTTTCACCCAGATATACAAAATACTCGAAATTCTCAGCGACAAACCGCTTTGACGTAAGCTCCGCCATTCTGTCCGATACATAATTTCTGTCAAGCAGTTCAGGTTGATAGGCTCTTGCTGTCATATTATCATAGTACTTTATGACACGCATAAGCTGCAGTCTTATTTCCGGTGCAGAAAAATATGTATCCTTGCGGATACGTTTTACCGCTGAGTTCAGCTTGATTCTTACATCATCGTAGAAAAGCGGCTCAAAGGACATCATATTGTCACTTTTTGACGCCATAAAATAATTGCCGGAAACATCAATAACCACCGGCTGTAAAAGCGAAATCAGATAATCCTCATACAGCCTCAACCGCTTATTCAGCGCATTTCTGCTTTTACCGTTTCTGAGCTGATTTTCTATTACGCAGATATTGCTGAATTTTAAACGCACTAATATGATTTTATCCTTATCATATTTTGACAAGACAATTTTCGCATATTCTTTAAGCGCAGATTTTACTGTTTTTTCGTCAAAAGGGGGAGAAATTTTTTCAAGCCTGTCTTTATTGGAATTGTAAAAATCGGAAGAAATAAAACTGCCCGATGCCGTATAGAAGCTGTCGCCGTACCTGTAGCACGAAACAGCCGCCGCTGTATAAAGATCGATTACGATATAATCGCTGTCTGAGCCGTCTAAAAACGATTTGAAATTTTTATTTATATCAATTTTATTTCTTTGGCTGCCGGCTTTTCCCGAAAGATTGCTTTTTTTGCTTACAAGCGATAACGGCGACAGAATAAGTGCGGTATCGTCATAAGAAAAACCGCTGTCACGGAATATATTTCTCAGCACGGCTGAGCCTTGCAGCAAGAATTTAGGGTATTTTCGTATAACGCCCTCCTTGCCGAGTATATCTCTTATGCGATCTTCGGAAATCTGTTCTGTTTGTGTCAGCGACCCGTCTAGAACGCTTACCGTATATCCGTCGGAGGTATCCTTGCAAAGCGTCGGAATGCACGATATATCGGACTTTACTCCGCTTTCGGTCCTTGTGAGAATCAGATTTACAATTACACTCTCACGGTTTTCACGAAGCTCTTTCATAGATGACAAAAGATTGCCTAAAGAATAGAAGCACGTCACATCTCTGCCGGCGGATGTATGTATTTTACCGACCCTCTGCATAACGTGCGGATGAGAACCGATAATAAGATTCACACCGCACTGCGCCATATATTCAGCCGTCTTTATCTGAGAATTTCGAACCGTAACGGAATTCATAACACCCCAGTGCTGATATGCGATTATATACTCTGCGCCTTCATTTTTTAGCGTTTCAACAAGCTGTCTGAAATGCTCAGGCTCATATTTCCCGATAATTTTGGGCGGTATATTTTTCTCAAGCCCGTTTGATATTGAATTTACTGCGACAAATCCAACTTTTATGCCGTTTATATCGGCAATATGAGTTTCATCGTCAAGCGTACCGATATTTGCCATACCGCTGTTTCTGATACGTTGTACGGTAGCGTGAAGCCCTTCAAGCCCCGTATCACAGTTATGATTATTAGCGGTTACCAGTGCATTGAATCCGCAGTTTTTCACTGCATCTATGAAGGTGGACGGAGAATTGCAATTGGGGCTTCCACTGTCTGTGCGTATCTTTTCATATTCAAACGGTGCTCCGTCAAAGCAGGTGGTTTCAAGCACCGCTACAGAATAATCGGCTGAACTGACCGTATCTTTAAGCGTTCTGAATGCGTCTGTAAAATCAAGCGAACGCAAAGCGGCTTTCCGCTGATGCTCAAGCGAACACATTATATCACCGCAGAGCATGATTCTTGCCGTAGTCGGATAGCGTGACATATCCCTGCCGACAACTATCTTAACAGTAAAAGTCTGACCGTCATCAGCCGTCAGCTTTATCTCAGCCGTACCGTCCGAAACGGCAGTAACCTGTCCGCCCTTTGTTACGGTCACCACATCGCTGTCATCGCATTCAAAAGTAACGGCAGGCACGTTATTTCTGCATTCCCATACTATCTGCGACGTTTCGCCCTTGTTCATCGTAATTACATTCTGAGCTTTAAGGTGATGGCACATCGGCGTAAATTCTGCCGACTGTGACAGTTCACCGTATACCTCTTTCCCGTCACGATAGCTGAACGCTTTTACCCGTACAACATACTTTCTGCCGTTGCGAAACCCAAGTATCAGCTTTGAGTTATTCTGTGCATAGCGTGTTTTTATGCACTTTTCCGGTTCATCTGCATTATAGAACTGCAATATATAGCCGTCTGCGCCCTCTACCGTCTGCCAGTCGGATCGCACCGATCCGTCATAAGCGGTAGCGAACAGGTTTTGCGGAGCTTTCAGCATGATAGTTACCTCCGTAGTTTACTATTTGCTCAACGGTTTTCTTATTATCGAATGAGGAGGGAAAGAAACGGGATAGTCAAAATACATCTTTTCTGTCGCACGATTTGCTATCTCTGTCTGCTCGCCCTTTGAATTTATCAGATAAGGAATATCCAGCTTTACAGGCGTTTTTCCGGGCGACAGCACTTCAAGGTCATCGTGAACGGTAAAATAGTTCCTCTGCGTGATATTCACCCTGCCGTTCTCACAGCTGTCAATTACGCCGACAAAGTCGCACTCACGGATGTAGCCGCTGTTCTCGTAATACTGGTTTGCGTCACCCTTGTTGAAATAAAAGCCGGTGCAATACTGTCTGTGACTTACCTTATAAACTTCATCAACCGCCCACTTCGGAACTGGTTCACCGTTTTTCACTGCATCAAGCGCCGCTCTGTAGGCATTCGTTACCGTTGCCGTATAATATGCGGATTTCGCTCTGCCTTCAATCTTGAAGCTGGTAACGCCTGCATCCTTAAGTTCTTTAAGATGCTCTATCATACACATATCCTTAGCGTTAAGGATATAAGAGCCGCCATCGCCCTCCGACAGCTCATAGTAGTCGCCGGGGCGTTTTTCTTCAACTAAGTGATATTTCCAGCGACAAGGCTGAGCGCATTCGCCCTTGTTGGCATTTCTGCCTGTCATAAAAGCGGAAAGCAGGCATCTTCCGGAAAATGAAACGCACATTGCCCCGTGAACGAACACTTCAATATCCATATCCTCAGGTATGTTATCCCTTATACGCTTTATATTTTCAATATCTACCTCACGGGCAAGCACTACTCTCTTTGCGCCCATCTTGTACAGCACGTTTGCAGTTACATAGTTTACTACTCCCGCCTGTGTAGAAACGTGAATCTCAAGATCGGGAACGGTACGCTTTATAAGAGCAATACAGCCGATGTCGCTTACTATTGCGGCATCTATTCCGCAGTCGTATGCGGTTTTTATAAATTCGGGGAGCAGTTCTATCTCATCGTTTGACGGAACGGTATTGCAGGTAAGATATACTCTTACACCCTTTGCATGAGCGTATTCAACGCCATTCCTCAACGTTTCGGGATCGAATTTTGCCGCACCTGCTCTCATACCGAACATTGTACTTCCGAGATATACAGCGTCACAACCGTAATCAACGGCTGACATAAGACATTCAAAATCACCCGCAGGCGATAAAAGTTCTAACATAAACTTAACCTTTCTTTTACCTTATTATGACATTCCGCCGCAGAAAGCTCTGCGGCGGAATATTGATTGTTTGATTATTCGGCTATCGCATGGTCCAGTCCGCACTTGCGGAGATTCTCCTCATGCTCCGAAATAGTTTCTGCAAAATACATTTCTGTTGTGTCAGGGTCTGCACAGAAATAGTAATAGCTTGTTTCAGGCGCATAAAGCACTGCCTTTATAGCGTCAAGTCCCGGGTTGCAGATAGGTCCTATCGGTATACCGTCACACTTATAGGTGTTATATGCGTCAAACATTTTCTGATCGTACTGCGATGAAGTGAGATGCGGCTTTATATGCTCATCAACATAATGTACGGTAACGTCCGATTCAAGATGCGGGAATGCTTCCGCATCAGCCATACGGTTGAAGAATACCGATGCAACATTGCCCATATTGGTCGTAGTATCCGCCTCACGCTGTGCTATCGAAGCAAGCGTTATGGTTTCGTCAAGCGTAAGCCCAAGCTCGCTCATACGGTTATAGTAACGTGCCGTCAGCTTGTTATTGAAGTTCTGATATATAATATCAAGAGCATCTGCGGCATACTCGCTTGTATCAAGTTCCTTATTGTCCTCAAGGGCAGGAAGAATATAGAACTCGTATGTATCGGGGAATATATATCCTTCCATCTGATAATATTTCAGCTTTTTATTCTCAAGACGTTTCTGGAATTTATAAGTATCTCCGAGCGTCTTGCACTGCTCCATGAAATCTTCGGCACGGCAGACACGGTTATCCTCCATCATCTGAGCGATCTCATCAATAGTCATACCCTCGGTTATCTGTATTGAAACCGTCTGATTTACAGTAGACACTGTCTGTAGCTCAGAAATAAGCGCACTGTACGACATGGTTGTGTCAACCGTGAAAGTACCCTTTATGAACTTATCACCCTTGCCGAACATTTTGGTGTAGAGCTTGAACACATCCGGCATATTTATAATGCCGAGATTTGCAAGATCCTGAGCGATTTCATCAGTTGTCGAATCCTCGTTTATATGTATCTCGGCCTGACAATAGGTTTTTCCGATACCCGTAAAATCAAGTGCCGACTTTACAATGTATGTAGCAAGAAACGCAGAAATTGATATGATGAAAACTGACAGCAGAACGCCTGTGAGAATATGTGAAAACGTTCTTCTGTGGCGGTTTTTCGCTTTAATTTTCTTGTTGCGTTCTTTTTTTGCCGCAAGATATTCCTGATATTCTTCTTCGGTTACCTCGTCCTCCGCAGGCTCACCGTCCCCAGAAAGCGATTCTTCACTGCCCGGAACGCTTTCGTATCCGCTGTCATAAGATGAATCCTCGTTTCGCACTTCGCCTGTATGAAGTGCTTTTATCGAATCCATCATAATTGTGCGTTCTTCGGTGCTTTCGGTATTTTCATCCTTATGAGTTAAATCCATAGGATTATTCTCCATATTTTTGTCCTTTCCGTTTTTCTGTAATGACTATATCAACACATCTGTCGTAATCATCGACAGGTATATCCTCCGTCAGAAATTCTTCATAGCATACTCCGACAGTATAGCCCTTGTAACCGTTTATAAATCTGTCATAATAGCCTTTGCCGTAACCGAGTCTGAAGCCTTTAGCATTAAAGCAGAGTGCAGGAACTATCAGCACGCTGTTTTCTGCACAGGTGGCATCAATCACAGCACAACTCTTTTTCGGCTCGTCAATTCCGTACATACCTTTTTCAAGATCGTCAAACGTATGTATCACGCAAAACTCCATATTACTGCCGTCTATACATCTCGGTACAGCGACATTCTTTCCTGCCTTCAGGCACTGCGTTATGAATTCTCTCGTATCCACCTCGCCGTCTGTCGAAACAAACGGCAGTATAGTATCCGCCGTCCGCACTTTTTCAAGGCTTAAAAGATTCTCGGTTATAGCGGCATTTTTAACAGCCGTTTCACTGTCACAAAGCAGTTTTCGCTTCTGAAGCAAGGCTTTTCTCAGTTGTTTTTTCTGCTCGTTTACGTTCATCTGCACTGTAAAGACTTAGCTGTCTTTTCTGCTTTTCCTTCACCGCAGAGTAATGCTCCGAGTGCCAGTCCGAATTCTACAGCCGCACCTGCGCCCTTTGCGGTAACTATGTTATCATCAATATTTACAAGGTCGCCCGTGAACATTGCACCCTCAAGGAATTGTTCAAAGCCGGGAAAGCAAGTTGCCTTTTTGCCTTTCAGAAGTCCCAGCTTTCCGATTATAGACGGAGCGGCACAGATAGCACCTATCGCTTTCTTATTATCGGCGCAGAATTTTATAGCCGCCTGTACAACGGGGCTTTTCTCAAGGTTGAGCGTTCCGGGCATACCGCCGGGAAGAACTATCATCTCGACCTTATCTGTCATAATAACATCGCTGTCGGTAATATCGGCAATAACTGTAATTCCGTGTGCGCCTGTAATCTTACCGCCGCCTATTCCGACGGTGACTACCTCTTTTCCGAATCTCTTTAAAATGTCAATCGGGGCAATTGCCTCGGTTTCTTCAAATCCGTCCGCTAAAAATACATATATCATTCTGATTGTCCTTTCCCGGCATTATAAACCGCACTGAACTTCTCAACCATAAAACACGGGTGATAAGACTTCTTCGCCTTGCGGAGATTCTCCTCTCCCATATCCTCTTCCCTGTTTATATATTCAAGTCCTTTACAGAACCTGTTTGCCATCATATAGTTTATCATCGGATATGCTCCGTCATAATCGGTAAACGCTTTTTCAACGTGGGTCACAAACGTGTCACTGCATTGCTGTTCGCCGTACGAAAATGCCTGTATCCTGCCGTCGACTCTCAGGATTCCGCCGACAAGACCTAAGTCGAAGAAATGCTCGAGTCCTATTCCGACAGCACACATTTCCTCCGACTTATCCTCACTTTTATCGCAATCATTGCGTATGCACCATTCAAGGCTCATCTGCTTGCATTCGTCAATATTCTCCGGCGTAATATCCTCAAAGCTCCAGTTAAGCTGTTTGAAACGGTTTATATAATTACGCTTTGAATGCAGCTTCTTTCCGCCGAGCGTTGCAAGCGACTGCGACTGATACACATAGTCGTACAGATCTTCGCTTGTATCGAAGGTGAACATACCGGGATAACGCTGTTCGAGCATCTGCTTATCCTTTATATCCATACTGCAGAATTCAAACGGTATTCCCGTACTGTCACAGTAATTTTTAAGTTCTGAAAGCAGTGCGTCTGTATCGCCTTTTCCTGCAGGAAACACGAAACAGTTCCCGTGCTTTGATACATAAAAATCCTGAAAACGTCCTACAGTAATGTTGTAAACACCGCTCCACACAAAGTTGTTTGTGAAGTTATACTCACAACCTCTGAAATCAGACAGCTTCAGAAGCGGATCTATCCACTGCTTGTCGCTGAGTTCAATTTTCTTTAATTCCAACACTTTATATTACCTTGCTTTTGTCTGTTATCAGCCGTAAATCATAGCCGATAATTCCTTATTTATCTTTTCGGGAGTGTAAGGTTTTTCACCGTCCGAGCACGGCAGTATATACCAGCCCTTCTTGTCGGCTGTGTATAGTGCCGTTTCCCGACAGGCCTTCAGAAAAGCAACGTTGCTTTCGTGAATATCCTTCTTCGCCTCATCTCCGCCGTAACGTGCGGAAAGGAGCTTTTGCGACACCTCTACGGGCATATCCAGAAATATAATCCTTTCGGGACGTGGAATTGCGAATTTATCGTATTCGTAGTCCTCAAGCCACTCAAGGTACTCATCCCATTGGGATTTTTCCAGCTTTGCCATCTGATATATCGCATTTGAAGAGGTGTATCTTGCGGCTATTATGGTCTTGCCCGCTTTATAATCCTTTTCCCAGTCGGTCTTGTAGCTGATATAACGGTCTATCGCATAGAAACTGCCGGCCGTATATGCGCCCGTTCTGCCGTTTTCCTCGCAGAATTTACCGCTGAGATAGTCCTTGATTATCTCACCGCTTGCACTGTTGTAATTCGGAAAGCTGATGAAACGGATATTGCTGTCTGCGCTTGCTTTCAGCATCTCAAGCTGTGTGCTTTTGCCGCATCCGTCAAGCCCTTCTATAACAAACAGTTTTCCGCATTTTCCGTTATTGCCGTTCATACAAACACTCTCTCATAATATAGTATAGTTTTATTTTATCACAAAATCCGTGTCAAGTCAACTTAAAATAAACGCACAAAGTCTTTTGTGACTTTGTGCGTTAGCTTGTAGAAAAAGTATGTTTTATAAAAAGTGCTTGTCCTCAATCCCTATCCCCTTTAGGACACTCTGTTGACTTTGCTTCGTGCAAAGCTTGGTGTGTCCTTATTTCGGCGTCCTTGCCGAAAGCCCCTTTCCCCTGTGAAAGGCTGTGTATGCTTGGTTGGCTCTGCATCGTGCAG
>ULQU01000173.1_pt1 | contig 24355 bp, 20 predicted proteins | sample 1954841 | NCBI WGS metagenome assembly ULQU01 (sample SAMEA4835664, study PRJEB28245) | human gut metagenome | biome: gut microbiome; material: fecal sample | place: Denmark | collected 2008
CTACAACGACATAACGGAAATAGAGCCGACGGGCAAGGACGTGTTCGTGCTGGCCTCGGGCAGCGTATACTCGTACAACCCCGACGACTACACCGTGACGACATACGACAAGACCGACGTGCTAAGCGACATCGGCATAAGCCACATAGCATGGTCGAAAGACGCCAAGAGGCTCGTCATAGCCTACGACAACTCTAACATCGACCTGCTGTCAAGGGACGGCGCCGTGACCAATGTGCCCGACCTGTACATGAAGGAGAGCACGCTCGACAAGACCATCAACAGCATTTACATATACGGGCGCTTCGCATACCTGTCCACCGGCTTCGGCATAGTGAAGCTAAACGCCGCCGACGGCAGCATAGCCGAGAGCTACACGCTGGGCTTCGCCGTAGACTACTGCTACATCGAGGGCAACACCATACACGCCGCTTCGAAGACCGAGGGGACATACAGCTGCACGCTCGACAAGAACCTCATCGACAAGAACAACTGGACGAGGACGGGCGAATACGAGGCACGCAGCACAGACCGCACGAACGTTAAAGACACGTCGAAAAACTACTGGTGGACGAAGACCGAAGACGGACGCCTTACCTACTACACCACCGACGCCGACGGCAACCGCACTTACCTGACCGAAGGCGTGAGCCCCGACGGGCCCGCGTCAAACTACTTCTACCGCCTGTACATCAACGACGGCAAGCTCTACGGCGTGTCGGGCATCTGGTCGCAGGAGTTAAACGCCCAACGGCCGGGCGAGGTGCACGTATGGGACGGCGAGAAGTGGGACGAGTTCGAGAAGCCCGACGACCTGGCTGCCAACCACTACTACCAGGACCCGCTCTGCCTGGCCTTCGACCCGATGAAGCCGGGACACGTCATGATGGGATCAAAGAACGGAATGTTCGAATTCCAGGACTACAAGTACGTAGGCAACTACAACATATACAACAGCGGCCTTGAGTCGCCATTCAACACTTACAACTACACTCTGGTAACCTCTGTCCTATACAACGGCGGCGACCTGTGGGTGCTCAATCCGCTGACTGAAAACTCGATAAAGAAATACACTCAGCAGACGGGCGAATGGGCATCGTTCTCCAGCCAGAAACTCAGCGGGGAGGCACGTTACGACCTGTCAAACCTTTTCATCAGCCCCTCAAACGGCATGATGTGGTTCACCAACAACTATTACTACGAAACGCGGCTCTACGCCTACGACTACGTGAAAGACTCGCTTGTAAGCTACGGCCCGAGATACGTCAACCAGTACGGCACGCAGGTGTATCCGCACTACCTGTCGTGCGCCGCCGAGGACAAGAAGGGCAACGTGTGGATAGGCACCGACGTCGGCCCCATATACCTGTCGGCCGAAAGCATACGCAGCGGTTCCGACATATTCACCCAGTACGCCGTGCCGCGCAACGACGGCACCAACTACGCCGACTACCTGCTGGCCAACATCGACATACGCGCCATAGCCGTGGACGGCGGCAACCGCAAATGGATAGGCACCAACAACAACGGCCTTTTTCTCATAAGCGACGACTGCAACACGCAGGTTTACCACTTTACAACCGAAAACTCTCCGCTGCCGTCAGACATCGTGCAGGGCTTGGCCATCGACGGCACCACGGGCGAGGTGTTCATAGCCACCAACAAGGGACTGTGCTCGTTCCGCAGCGACGCCACTGAGCCAAGCACCGAGATCAAGAAAGAGAACGTGTACGCATACCCCAACCCCGTTAAGCCCGGCTACACCGGACCCATAACCATAGTGGGACTTACGCTCAACGCCGACATCAAGATAGTGACGGCCAACGGCACGCTCGTAAACCAGGGCACCAGCACCGGCGGCTCGTACACATGGGACGGATGCGACCTTAACGGCAAGCGCGTTGCCAGCGGAGTCTACATGGTGGAGACGGCTACGTCAACAGGCGACAAGGGTACGGTGTGCAAGATAGCTGTGGTAAACTGACAAGGCTTGAACTCCTAACACACCTGCAATGCTTCGTCAAGACATATTCTCGCGCGACAACACGCTATGGGCGCAGGGCCTGTCGATACTCGGCATTATGCTCATGCAATATGTCATGCAGCTCGACAGCTACCCGCGCGTGCTCAACATCATCGGCAGCATAGGCGTGGCCGCCTTCCTCTTCACGTCGGGCTTCGGCATCAACGAGAGCTACAAGCACAACGGGCTCGGCGGCTTCTGGCGCAAGAGGGTGCTGCGCGTCATCCTGCCGTGCTGGATTGTCTTCCTTTTCCGCCTGCCCTTTGCAGACTCGTTCGACCCTGTAACACAACTGCTTAATTTCCTCTTCATCGACTCCGACCTGTGGTACGTCGATTTCATAATCCGCTGGTACATAGTATATTGGGCTGCGCGCAGGTTTGCGCCGTGCCACACGGGCAAGATACTCGCCGCCTTCGGCCTCGCCTGCCTGTTCATGGAGCAGCTTATGGCCGAGCAGGCGTTCTCGTTCGTGGCAGGATACATGGCCTCGGCACACTACGACAAGGTAAGAAGCTGGGACAGGCGCAAGGTGGCGCTCGTCACGACCTGCGCCTTCGCCTACGGCACGCTGTTCATCATTATCAAAGAACTGCCCGCCGTAAGGCAATACATAGGCACCCTGCCGTTCAACATCATACTGCTCAACATCAAGCTGCCGCTGGCAGCCACCGTGCTGGCCGCTCCCTTCCTGCTGCCGGGACTGAAGAAGCTCACGCTGATAACATGGCTGGGCAAGGTGAGCTACGAAGCCTACATAGTGCATTTCAACTTCATGCCCTGCATCACCGGACCCGCCTCGATAGCGGGCTTCACGGCAGGCTCGCTCGCCGTCAGCGCGGTGTTCAACAAGTTCAACGACAGTTTGAGGGACAAAAGGCGGCTTATTGTGACGCTGGCGGCCGTCTTTTACATCGCAATATGCTACATATTGGCGTGCAAGTATTCCATGCGCGCAACTGAGCATTTCGGCTACGCCTGCATACCCTACGCCACGGTGCTTGCAGTAGTGTTCCTGCTGTTCACAAGCGACAGGCTGCGTTACCGCCTGCGGTGGCCAAAGGCGTCGTTATGGATAGTCCTGACGCTGCTGGCAGCCGCCATGCTGGCCGTGCAGTACCACTTCGACCCGATGGAAAACAAGGTAGACCGCTGGTCGGCAATAGCCAATCCGCTCACGGCGCTGTTCAACGGCGATTTCCCATACCTTGCCAAGACACACCTAGGCGGCAACTCGTCGCCCTTCCCTGTGTGGCTTGCGCTGCACATACCATTCTGGGCGCTGGGCAATGTCGGCCTGTCCGAAATATTCACAGCGATAGTCTTCCTGTACAGCATAAAGGCGGCCTACGGCAACGGCGCCGCACTGAAGGCTGCCGTGCTGCTCGGGCTTAGCGTCAACCTGTGGTACGAGACTGCCGTAAGGAGCGACCTCATATCCAACTTCCTGCTGCTTGCGGCGTTCGTCAACATGCTTGTGATGAAGCGCACCGGCTTCTACCGCCATCCCTACCTGCTGTCGGCAGTGGCAGCCCTATGGCTCTCCACGAGGCTCAGCACTGCCTTCCCGCTCTTCATAATGTTCTTCCCCGACTGGCTTAGATTGTCAACCGGCAGGAAGGTTGCCACGCTGCTCATGGTCGTTGCGGTGTTCTGCCTTACGTTCCTGCCGCTCGCCGTGTGGGACTGGGACAGCCTTTTCTACGCCGAGAACAATCCTTTCTCGCTGCAGGGACGGCAGGGTAGGCCTGCCGACACGGTGGTGATGCTGCTCGTGGCAGTGCTCATGGCGCTAAAATGGCGTGGCAATACCGGCCGCCTCATGCTTTACTCGGCAGCCATTCTGATACTTGTGCCCGTACTTGCATACGGACACAACATGTACGTCTATGACAACTGGACAGACGTGTTCAACTCGGCCTACGACATAACCTACCTCGACGCGGCGCTGCCTTTCTGCATAACGCTCGTAGCGGCATGGCGCACAGGCCTGATGCAAGCAAAGAATCCCAATTTATAGAGTTTGAAAACAAAGAGCGACGGACGGTCGCCCTTGAGGTTGCGCAGCTCTGCACGGCCGAACAGCCCGTGCCACAGGCGTACAAGCCACAGCAAGCGTAACCTGCCTAACTTATTCACAGTGGCGAGCAGGGGCGAATACTCGCCAAGCTCGCCTGCAAAATCCTTCAGCGTGCGCATGGCTTCCTCTATCTTGCGGAGGTAAGCCTCGTTGCTCTCGAAGCACGTGTAAGCCACCGGATTGTCGATGTGCCTCACCACGATGCCCTTCTCCCTGAACGTCTTTCCCAGCATCACGTCCTCGTAGCCGTAGCCCTTTATGCGCTCGTCGTAAGGCACGCGACCGAGCACCGTGCGGTGGTAGAAGAAATTTGTGGTGCGGAAAGAAATGTACGGAAACCTGTTCCTGACCTCGGCCGAATGGTTTTTCTCCTCGAACTTCTCGTAACGGAAGCGCAGGTTCTCGCGGTACAGCCGTGAGGAGTCAGCCCCGCCGTCAACCATCACGCCGCCGCATACGGCCTCGCCGGGCTGCGCTCCGCTCTCAAGGTAGCGCCTTATGAAGTCGGCATAGACGATGCTCAGGCGCGCGTCGACCATCAGGTGCCACTCATACCTGCCCTTTGAGGCCATGTTGTTGCGCATTGCGGCGCGGCAGTCGTGGTGGCGGTCCATCACGTAGCGGCAGTGCGGTATGGCGTCTATCTCCTTGTTACAGGCTATCACGGCCTCGTCGGTCGAGCCGTCGTCCACGGCCAGTATCTCGTATTCAAGTCCGTCTACCGCCTCGGCCTGCGCCTGGAGCACCCTCACCAGCGCCGTGGCGTTGTCGTTATAGACGGGTATGAGTATCGACAGTTCGTTAATCATTCGGTTTCGCATAGGTTGTTATTATAACAAGGCTTCCATGTCAGGGTTGTGCCGGCAGGCAGCCAAACGGCAGCATCCCTTCCGGCAAACTTTGCAAATATACGTAAAAAGGCAGAATAAATTGTAAAATTTGGATATAAAACTATTTATTCTTAAATTTGCAATTATGAAACTCAGCATAATCGTACCCGTTTACAAGACCGAAAAGACTCTCGAAAGATGCGTGCGGAGCATACTGTCTCAGGACTTCGGCGACTTCGAGCTGCTGCTCGTCGACGACGGTTCGCCCGACCGCGGCGGAGCCTTGGCAGACAGCATGGCGCACGAAGACGCGAGGATAAAGGTATTCCACAAGGAGAACGGCGGACTGTCTGACGCACGCAACTACGGCCTTGACCGCTGCCGGGGCGAATACATCACGTTTGCCGACAGCGACGACGAGCTGGCTCCCGGCACGCTCGGCAAGCTGATGGGCATAATTGACAGCAACCCTGGGTACGACATGCTGGAATATCCCGTGCTGGAACGCCCCGGACGGCCGGACGAACATCTCTTCGACCCGGGCGACAGGGTGTACGGCAGCGCGCTCGACTGGCTCGCCGCCTTCGGACTTGAACACAGCTGGGCTTGGAACAAGATATACAAACGGCACATGTTCGACGGCGTGCGCTTCCCGAAAGGGAGACTCTACGAAGACGTGCCCACGCTTGCCATGCTGCTGGAGAAAAGTCCCGAGATAGCCACAACCTCGCAGGGCATGTACCTCTACCACTGGAACGACGCAGGCATAGTGGCTACTTCGGCAGGCGACGGCAGGATGGCTGCACTGCTCGAGGCGCAGGTCGGACTCGTCAAAACCCTCGGCATAGACACACGGCAGAAGCGCTGGCACAGGCTCTACCTCGACATGTTCACCATACAGCTGCACGTCTACCGCGCCACGGGCAGGATAATGCTGCACAGCCAGAGAATAACAATAAGGAAATACAACAGCCTGAACGACTGCGTCAAGGCGCTCATGCTCGACACGCTCGGCCTAAAACTGTCGTGCAGACTGTTCAAACTATTAGCCAAACCATGAAAATAGCCTACGTAATCGAAGACTTCAGCATAAAGGGTGGCGCCGAACGGATACTGTCGAGAAAGGCCAACCTGCTCGACTCTACCTACGGGCACGAGGTCACCATAATATCAATATACCACGACGAACGGCCGCAGAGCTATCCGCTGAACAAGAACGTAAGGCTGGTGTCGCTCGACGTAGGCTTCACCGACAACGGCGGTAATGTGCTAAGGAAAACTCTCAACAGGACGAAAACCCTGCTGACAGCACTAAGGAGGTTCAACAAGGTGGTAAGCGAGATACAGCCCGACGTAATCTTCTTCACCATGATAATAGGCGCGCTACTGCTGCCGCTGTGCAGGACGAAGGCACGACGCGTCTACGAGTCGCACGTGGCAAGACCGTTCACGCCATACCAGCGGCTCTTCACGCTCATGGAGCGCAGGGCCGACGCCGTGGTCTGCCTGACATGCGACGACGCCCGCAACTACACCCTGGCAAAGGAAACGGTGGTGATACCCAACTTCATAGACTACGAAACGCCGCCTGCCGTAAAGGACTATTCGGCGAAAAAAGCCATAGCCGTAGGCAGGCTCGAAAGCCAGAAAGGCTTTGACATACTCATAGACTGCTGGAAAGAAGCCGCCGCCGCCCATCCCGGATGGACGCTCGACATCTACGGCGAAGGCTCGCTCAGGCAGCAGCTGCAACGGCAGATAGATAGCTGCGGACTGCAAAGCAGCGTCAGGCTACAAGGACGCTGCGACGACATGACGGCGGCATACGCCAGCCATAGCCTGCACCTGATGACATCGAGGTACGAGGGGCAGCCCATGACGCTCATAGAGGCGCAGGCTTGCGGACTGCCGTCAGTGGTGACCGACTTCAACTACGGAGCCAAGGACATCATAAACGACGGCTATAACGGCCTCATTGTGCCGCAGGGCGACACCGCCGCATACGCCCGGGCACTGTCAAGGATGATGGCCGACGAGACCCTCAGGGCGTCGTGCGGTACCAACGCACGGCTTACGGCAAAGCGCTTCGCCCCTGCCGAGATAATGGAAAAGTGGCAGCAGCTTGTCAACAGGCTGTGCGCCGGGCGGTAAGACGCATTGCACAGCATTCGCCGCACCACATGTGAATGCATTGTAATGATTTTTCATTTTCAGCTACAAAACCGCTCCTTTGTTTTACCACTGGGCTGTGATAGCGGCCGGTCGGTTACGTCATGATTGTAATTTACGCGTTTATGCTTGCCTTTTGTTACCAACTTGCCTATTTCTTTGTTAATTAATTTAAATATAAATATTCGTTATTTAATTAATGAAAATATATTGAACTTAATAGACAAGATTATTGACATTTTATATATATTTGGAGTCAGATAAACGCTTTATTAAATTTTAATTAATTCAACTATAAAAAAAACTTTACTTTTATTTTGTTTGGGACTGTCCATCCAAGGCCTTAATGCAGCCGGTACATATACCCAAAATGAAAATGTTTACAACGTAGCTGCCGTGTCCGACAACACATCGTGGACTAATTATGCGGCTTCAAGTTTTGAAGGAGGCGAAGGCACGGCCGAATCTCCTTATCTGATAAAGACAGCCGAACAGCTGGCTAAACTGGCAAAAGACGTCAACGAAGGTGTCTCAACATACGAGAACACTTATTTCAAGATGGTTGCCGACATCGACCTCGACGGACACGACTGGACTCCAATAGGATACAACCGCACTGTTGGCGAGGGAGATGAAGCTGTAAACGAAAGGGTTGACTTCAGCGGCAAGTTTGACGGCAACGGCTGCAAGATATCAAACCTGTACATCACCGAACTGCCCAACTACAAGTCAATGGGCCTTTTCGCCAACACGTCGCAGACATTCGAGCTGAGAAACCTCACCATCGAGAGCGGCGAAATCAGCGGCGAGATGGTTGTTGGCGCTTTCGTCGGCTCTAACGACGGACTGATTGAAAACTGTGTGAACAAGGCCAAGATTTCATGCTTCTACTACTACGCAGGCGGCATCACCGGCTCAAACTACAGGAACGGCACTTTGAGGCAATGCATCAACTACGGATACATCCTTGCAGGCAGCGGCGGCTCTAACGGCATGTCGGCAGGCGGCGTGACAGGCTCTAACTACAACCTTGTTGAGGAGTGCGCCAACTACGGCGACGTGGAGACACTGGGCACAGGAGCAGGCGGCATCGTTGAACTGATGGAAGGCGGCATCGTACGCAACTGCTTCAACAGGGGCGCAATAAAGGGTCCCGAGCGTCTTGGCGGCATCGTAGGCGAGGCTCTCGGACGCGGCGGCAACTGCGAGATTTACAACTGCTACAACGCAGGCACCATCAACGCCGAGGCAATAGAGACAGGCGCTATACTGGGACTTGGCATGTTCATCAGCTTAAACAAGCTCACCATCAAGGACGTGTACAACAACTCTGACTTGTTCTCAGGTGAATCATGGGGCTCAGTTACCGACTACATGGGCAGCTTCGACCTGACCGAGGCTACTTTCATGACTACTGACGAGATGAAGGCCGACGACTTCGTGACCAAGCTCAACAACCTGAGCGGTTCTGAAGAAAACGTATGGATGGCCGACGCCAAGAACATCAACGACGGCTTCCCGATACTGGGCTACATGGAGAACATAAGCACAGGCATCACAAGCCCGGCGGCAGGCAAGGACTTCAACGTTTACGCTGCTGAAGGCGCCATCGTGGTAGAAGGTGCAGAAGGCGAGCCCATGCAGGTTTACACCGTAGGCGGACAGATGGTTTACAGCGGCAAGGCTGCCAGCGTAAGCTCGAAGGCCGGACTCTACGTAGTACGCGTAGGCAACAAGGCTTACAAGGTTGTCGTTAAATAACCTTATAATACAAGATAAACAAATAAAAGGAAACAGTGTAAGGCGGCTTGCCTTACACTGTTTTTATTTATAACTGCACGACGGTCTGATGAACCGACAGGGCAGGTAGAGTGCCTTACCGTTACTTGCCGCCCAGCAGCTGCTCGTACATAGCCACATACTTTGCCGCCACCTTGCGGTAGTCGTGATGCTTCCTTACAAACTCTATGCTCTGGCGCGACAGCCGCTCAACGTTGCCCTCTGTCAGCAGGGCGCGCTCCAGGCATGCCACATTCTCCTCGAAACTCTTCACGGGGCTTACGTTAATTATCGGCCTTAGCTCCTTTTCGCCTATGAATCGGTAGAAGTCTTCCTCGCCGCCGCCTATCACCACTGTGCCGCGCGCCATTGCCGCCAGCGAGTTCATCGACGGCGTGTAGCTGTACAGCTGGTCCACCTGCACGTCGGCACGTTCGAGCATGGCACAGTATTCGTCGTAGGGCACGTCCTCTACGTACATTATCTCGAGCTGTCCGGGGTGCCTGCGCGCCACCTCCTCTACCATCCGCGCTATCTTGCGCGCGCCTTTCAGGTAGTCGCGCCTTGCCTGGATGCCCACCAGCACGCTTATCTTGCCGCCGGTGCCCTTTACGCGCACTACGCCGGGCTGGTGCATCGGCAGTGGCAGGTAGTGCAGCCTGCCGCGGTAAGGCTCCATGTCGTAAGCCAGGTAATACTCGTACAGGCAGGCGGCAAAGGCGTCGGCGCATGCCGCTGCCTTGTCGAAGCACGCCACGCACTCGGGCAGCCGCTGCTCTGCCAGGCGCTCCCTGTTCTCCTCAATGTTGCGCGCCTCGCCCTGCCAGTACATGTCCGAATACGCCGGCACGCCCTCAAGCTGGCGCTCCAGCACGAGCGGGTCGTCGCCGTAGCAGCCCTTTACAAGGCGGCGGTTGTGGCGCTTCAGGTAGCTTATGAGCATCTTGTTCCAACCCATCTTCAGCGGCACGAACTGGTAGTTGTGTATCTGCACTATGTCGTTGCCGCTCAGCCGGCGTATGTTGCGCAGTATGGTCCACACCACCTTCAGTCCGCCCAGCTTGCCCCAGCGCATGTCGCGCCGCAGGTCTATGTCGCGCGGACAGCCGCGGTGGGCGTTGCCGTCTGACATCAGCACAACGTCATGGCCCAACTCTGCCAGACCGTCTCTCAATGTTGAATGGGCGTAGCTCGCCTCGCCTATAAGAAGAATCCTCATCCGATAATCTTGTTACAATCAGGCATGCAGCCTTGCAAAACCGGTGACGGCAATATTTACCGCCTGTTTCACACGTACCTGCATTACGTGTAGGCAAATATACTTATAAAACTACTGAATAGCCTTAAATACATTATGAAATAACCCTATTTTTTGTATTTTTGCACGAATGGAAAGAAATATTAAACCAATAAAGTCATGAGAACAACCAATTTGATAAAGGCGGCCGTTATCGCCATTTTTACATTACCTGTGGCCGTACATGCGCAGACCGCACCGCAAGCGCCTAAGCAATGCCTTGCCCACAATACGCCCGTGGGCACGCCACGGGGCATCCATCCGGGCAGGGTGGCATGGAGCCACGCTCCGGGCGCGGCAACGTGGGACGGAAGCCAGGCGTCGGCATGGTTTGACGACAGCTGCAACGACTACGCCCTGTGCCGATGGCTCGTTGCCGCGACGCTGCGCAACCTGACGGGCGAGAAGTCGGAAAAGAGGGCATGGTGCACCGTGTTCACCTACTTCAACACGCAAAGGGGCAAGCAGGGCAAAAGCTACGGCAAAGGGGAGAAGATAGCCATAAAGGTAAACAACAACAACACGTACTCGCACGAAGACAGCAGGGAGATAAACGCCTCGCCGCAAATGCTGCTCGCCCTGCTTGAAAGCCTTGTCGAGGAGGCGGGCGTGCCGCAGCAGTGCATCACCGTAGCCGAACCGAGCCGCTTCATCACCGACTACCTCTACGACAAGTGCCACGGCCGCTACCCGGGCATAAGATTTGTAGACAATAGCGGCGGCGACGGCCGCATGAAGGCTGAATACAGTGAAGGCGCAATACGCTTCTCAAAGGACAACGGCCGCCTTGCACGCGGCTTGGCAACGGCGTTCACCGAGGCCGACTATGTAATAAACATGGCGCTGCTTAAAGGCCACGTGGGGCAGGGCGTAACGCTGTGCGGCAAGAACTGGTACGGATGCACGAGCATCAATGCCGACTGGCGCAAGAACGCGCACAACAACTTCGACCAGAACCGCAACGGCACGCCTAAATACATGACTTTCGTGGACTTCATGGGGCACAAAGACCTTGGCGGCAAGACTCTGCTTTGGCTCATCGACGGGCTCTACGGCTGCAAGAACGTAGGCGGCGAACCGGGACCGCTGTGGACCATGGAACCGTTCAACGGACAGTGGCCGTGCTCGCTCATAGGCAGCCTTGACCCGGTGGCCATTGACATGGTTGGCATTGACCTGCTTACAAGCCAATTCCCCGACATGCCCGACGCCGACTATTCCGACATGTACCTCATTGAAGCCGCACAGGCCGGCAACGCCCCATCGGGCACGGCATACGACCCCGAAGGCGACGGCACGCCGCTCAAGTCGCTGGGTGTGGCCGAACACTGGAACAACGCCACCGACCGGCAATACAGCCGCAACCTCGGCAGGGAAGAAGGCATAGAGCTCGTGTACGAAAAGAAAAAGTGACGGACGGGCAACAAACGCGATAAAGGCAATTATTTAACGCAATAAAACAATATAAATAACATGAAAGCAAACAGAACAGCCAAGTATCTCGCCGTATGCGCAGCAGCAGCCTTGACGGCTTCGTGCGGAAGCAGTGCAATAACAGGCGAATGGACAGAACCCGTGCCAGGCATGGACAACATGGTGCAGGGCATCAGGATTGACAAGGGCGGCAAGGCCTCGTCGGTTAACATGTCGACGCTGAAATACGAAAAGTGGCATAAGGCAGGACGCAGCCTCGTGCTCTCGGGCAAGAGCATAGGCAACGGGCAGACGATAGCCTTCACCGACACGTTTGCCATTGACAAACTGACAAGCGACAGCCTCATACTAACTAAAGGCTCGTACACAATACGCTACAAAAGGAATAAATAGCAATTACACTAATTGCATATCTGTGCCGCACCGTCGGCAATGCACCGCCAACTGTCAAGCAAGGTCTCATGCGACTATCTGCTTAAATACCAGGCAAGGCTTCATGCACGCTATCTGAAACGTACATGAAGCCTTGCTTTTTTCATTAATCCGCCACAGCCGCTTGCACCGCAGGGCTTAAAACCAAGAGTTATTGAAGAGTAAATTCACATTTAACTTGCAAAAGCAATCGGATTCTTCACTCTTTGTTCTTCACTCTTAACTTAAATAGCATTCGGATTTTTCACTTTTCACTTTTATCTTTTCACTTGCACAAGCATTCGGATTCTTCACTCTTCGTTCTTCACTCTTAACTTAACTCCAGCATTCTCTTTATCGGCTTAACGGCGTCTGCAGCTATTGCTGGGTCGACGTCAACCTCAGGCCAGCCATGCTTCAGAGTGTTGTAGAGCTTCAGCAGCGTGTTCATCTTCATATACTCGCACACGTTGCACGCACCGCCCTCGGCAGGCGGCACCGGTATGAACTCCGTCCCAGGGCAGCGCTTGCGCATCTCGTGCAAAATTCCGGCCTCTGTGGCCACAATATACACCCCGTCGGGATGTTCTTCGGCATACTTCAGCATCACCGCCGTAGAGCCTTTAACGTCGGCCAGAGCCAGCACGTCGGCAGTGCACTCCAAGTGCGCCATCACAACAGCCTCAGGCCGCTCGGCCTTCAGCCTGCGTATCGCCTCGGCAGAGAAGCGCCCGTGCACATGGCATCCGCCCTGCCACAGCAGCATCCGCCTGCCCGTAACAGCGTTGACATAGTCGCCCAAGTGGCGGTCGGGACCGAAGATTATCTTCTCGTCCTCCGGCAGCTGGCGTATTATGCGCTCCGCGTTTCCGCTCGTTACGACGATGTCCGTCAGCGCCTTCACCGCCGCCGTGGTGTTCACATAGCTCACCACCGTGTAGCCCTCGTGCTCCTGCTTGAACTTCCTCAGCTCCTCCGCTCCGCACGAGTCGGCAAGCGAGCAGCCCGCGTTAAGGTCGGGACACAGCACCGTCTTGTCAGGGCACAGCAGCTTGCACGTCTCAGCCATGAAGTGCACGCCGCACATCACCACCACCTTGGCCTCCGTCTGCGCCGCCTTGCGCGCCAGCGCCAGCGAGTCGCCAATGAAGTCGGCAACGTCCTGCACCGCGCCGTCCGTATAATAGTGCGCCATAATCACGGCGTCCTTCTCCTTGCACATTCTGCGTATCTCGGCAGCGAGGTCGACCCCCGCCGGAGCAGGCTCGTCAATGAAGCCCTTGCCCCTCCATTCGTCTTTCACCATAAGTCTTTACATTTTTAATTATCATCCAGCCCCTACGTCGGTTCCGGTGGTCAGCCAAAGGCAGCCGCAAACCGGCAGGGCAAAAAATCACGTCCAAAAGTTTTCAACGCCTTTTTATAATTATCCGTTTTTTTCCTTTCCTTAAAAAAAAAGAATGATTTCTTATGATGTGCCGTGGATTAGTGCAAAACTTTCCGTCAAAATCCTTTGATAATAAGTTATAAACACCTGCGGCACCGTTGTCAACACCCTTAACTAACATCTTCAGCCTGACAGTCAGCCGTTAACGTAAGTTATCAACAACACCGGCGTAGACTGCAAAATTAATAAGTTTATATTTTTTTCCGTCATGAAACTGTTGAAAACTTGATAATTTTCCCTTAACAACCCTGTTGATATCCACCTGCACAACCCACCTCCGCCTGCCCCCGTTGAAAACCCCATGTTTGTAAACACACTTATCCACACCTTTTTCCACACTTATCCACACACTTTCCACAGCCGCGCAGAACACCACCTCCCGCCATCCCAAAGGCCACCTTCCACCCCCCAATATGCCGCCTTTTGCAAGGCAAAACGCCATGTTTTAGGAAGTGGTTGGCGGTTAAATTTAATACTTTGTATTTAGCGTCATTTTTTAGGAAATAATTTATAGATAAGCCTGTTTGTTTAAATAAAATTTGATATTTTTGCATTAAACAGTTATAGAATAACCTTAATCAGGATTGTCTAGACAGGCTAAAAGAATATTATGAGTCTTTAAAAAATAATCCCGATGCTGATCTTACAAAAGTAAAATATAAATTATGACCCACTTGGCAAACATAGATAAAGATTACGCCTCTTGGATTGAAGAACTAAGCCAGAGGTATAAGCATAGTCAGATAAAGGCGGCAACCCATGTGAATAGTGAGATGCTGCAATTTTATTGGTCGTTGGGAAAGGATATTGTTACGCTTCATGCGGAGAGCCGTTGGGGAGAAAAAATCTTAAAATTGTTAAGTAACGATTTAAGAACAAAATTACCTGGAATAAAAGGCTTGTCGGAAACAAGTATGGGATATGCCAAAAGATTTTATCTGCTTTATAATGAGTGGTTTACAATTCACCCACAACTTGTGGGTGAATTTCAGGACTGTGCTATTTGACGTATTCCTTGGGTATGTTTGTTGACATGTTGTTTTATAATCTGAATTTGCGCTGCTATGTGGTGGTCGAAATAAAGACAGGAAAGTTTGAATCGGAATATATCGGACAACTGGGCACATACGTTGCTGCCGTGAACCATCTGCTGAAAAAAGAAATAGATAATCCCACGTTGGGACTTCTGATATGTAAGTCTAAAGACAATGTGTTGGCCCAATACGCCTTGGAATCATCAAATCAGCCCATAGGTATTTCAGAATATGAACTGTCAAAACTCTATCCGACAGATTTTAAAGGAACGTTGCCGAGTATCGAGGATATAGAAAATGAATTGAAGTAATCTGTAAAGATAAGAGAGTAAAGAGGTAGGAAAGTATAAAGGTTTGGAATGCGAGGCGGTTAAAGATTTATTGACGTTATAAAATAAAAGGAAGAACTTATAACTGAATAATGTTTACATTTACGCAAGTGTCTTGGGCTGTGTCGCTTTAAGCTAAAAGCTGAAAAGGGAAAGCCGTATCGTAAATTGGTAGTTACGTTACGGCCTTTTTTCATCTACGGTTTCTCTTGTACAGCCTGAACTGTCCTATCGGCCGGCCTTTGGTATTGATGAATCCGTGCAGGGTTATTTCCTCGTCGTCGGTCATGCCGAAGCCGTCGGAGTCGGCGTAGTAGCTGCCGTCGGGGCGCACGGTCCATTCCACTGCCGCCTTGCTGCCTGTAAACGGGAAGACCCAGAAGCGGTAACGGGTCTTGAAGGCGAGGTATGGGCACTGCTGTTTGATGAGCCGCAGGGCTGACGGCTCGATGTCGGCTTCGGTCAGGAATTTCACTTCTCCGTGCTCAACGAGCGTTATCAGCCGCCTGGTGCCGCCGTCGTTACGGCAGAGCCACATGCCGTCGCTGCTGTCTATTCTAAGAATCTTGTCGCCGAGCAGCTGCCTTATTTCGTAGCGTGAGGGGTTGGCCTCAATGTCGTCAAGTATCTTTCTGTGTTCGGTGTCAGTGGTATTCATAAGTTGTAAAGTGAGTTTGACTAATTCATGTTACTTAAGATTGGTGGTAAAGAAATCTTTTAATGGTTGTAATGCTTCAACATCCAGATTCCAATAATCTTTGTTATCGAATAACCAATCGCCAGAACCGAATCTATTACGCAATTTGCCCGGTAATTTTTGTGCTGACATGTAAGTATGCAGTTTCCCTTTCAGATCAGGCACATTGTATTTAGGTTTGCCCGACTCATCTTTTACACCAGAGACACAATTCTCGTAATCTTCAAAGCAATCAAAGAATATAGAATGCAAATCGTGCCGTGCGGCTTTCTCCATGAGTACTTCTACATTTCCGTCGTTATGATTGTCTGGATAAAGAAAGTAAGGGAATGATAGCGCATGGGCAGCCATGCCCTTGTCTATTTCAGCTTTACGTTTGGCATACCCGTTTCCTTTAGCTTTTGTATCGGCATCTGCGAGAACTATAACTTGTTCGCCACTCTCTTGTGCAAGACTTATCTGATTGGTATTAGCTTCTTTAAATAAGTTTCCGATACCATCCATGAATATAAAATTAACATCTCTTTCCGGGAAAAATATGTCCAGAATTGTTTTGATGAAATGATATTCAGCGGTATTCTTATGACGGGCTTCGATGAAAATCTTAGTCATTTTTATCTCACTTCTATTTCTTGATTTATCGAATAATCCAAACTTTCCAAAGAATAGTGGTATGCCTTTAATTCATCATCAGAAGTTTTCAGCAATTTAAAAGCAGTCACGATATCATCAAATTCGTTTAACGCTGCATTACGCAGCCCTTTTATTGAGTCGTTATCGTGTGTTGTGACAAACAGCTGGGTGTTGTTTCTGACAGCTGCGTTTATAAGAACTTTCCATAAACTGCACATAACTGAATAATGAAAACCATTACTAATCTCATCAACGAGCAGAGCGCCGTCCTTGCAAACGTATACAGCAGTCAGAAGAGAGACAATCTTTCTTGCTCCGTCACCCATCATGTTTACAGGGATACGCTTAGCGAGGCCTATGTCAACAAGCATTTCATTGTCAGCAAATATAAAGTCTTTAACGCGCGGCTCAATTATTTTAAGCCCCTCTACGATAAAGTGCTCATCCTTATTTTGAAGAATATTTTTAAGACCTTGTATTGATGCGTTAAAATCAAACTTGGGATTTAAATATGTGCATTTGAATGATTCAACGTATTGTTTCGGTACAATACTTGTTGCTTCAGCTGAATTTGCAGAATCAAAACGTATTTGTGACTCAAAATGCTTACCATTGATTTTAAAATCGAATCTTAATCCATATTTTCCTTCTTGAACATTTGAAAGAATATTCTTGTCATCAGCATTTATGGATACATTGTTTTGGTTTTGTTCAAAAAGGCTTATATTCAAATCACGCTTCTCTTCATTTTCCATCCGGATATGGATAGGCTGACTTGAATCTAAATTATAGAAATCCAGCTTAAGATCATTCAAGTGTGCTTTGCTGTAACCACGCATAATGTTCACACTAATAGGCAGTAATGGATTTGACAAGCCACTGGCTAAAAACAAAGATTCCAATAATGAAGATTTTCCGCAATTATTCTTTCCAAAGAAAAGATTAATTTGCTTAAAGCCTTCTATAGAAGCATGCCTTATGCCTCTGAATCGCTCTATTTCGATTTTGGTAAACATTGTTTCTGCTGTTATTCGGTTATAAATCAATACGCAAATTTAAGCAAAATATCTATTATTATGCTGTTTCCCATAATAGTTTTTATGAAGAAAAGACTTTTTTGATAATCAAATTGAATAAAAGAGCTGTTTAAATTAAGCTGAAAAGGTAAATAATTGTACATTTGTAGTTGTAACAAGCGTTTGTTGATCAGTTATGTTATGTTTTTAAGCCTTTTGATATATTGGTATAAATTCTTAAATTTGTAATTGTTAAGTTTCAGCATGGTTATATCCAGAAAACGGCAAGAAATAAAGATAATCATGAAAGCAAGAAATGCGGTAATGACGCTCTTCACGGCGGGGCTTATGTTAGGCAGCTGCACTTCCACTGTGAAAGTGCCTGAAGGCAAGTATCTGATAAGAGGAACTTTGGAGAATGTGGCTGACGGCACGGTGGTGGAGTTGTTGAAGGAAGACGGCAGGACGTTTAAGACCGTGTGCAAGGACACGGTGGCTGACGGCAGGTTCCTGTTTAGCGACTCGATCAGCGGCAATGTTCCACAGAAGCTGATGCTGTTTTCTGGCGATAAAGGTTTTTCGGGCGCGTGGCTAGACGTATGGGTGCAGTCGGGTAAGTGTGTCAAGGTGACCGGTAAAGACCGTTTGCTGCCGTTGTGGAGTGTAGACAGCGACATCGCCGAACAGAAGGCTGCCGCCGGTTTCATGGCCCTGTGTCGTGCAGAAAGGGAAAAATTGATGCGGTGGAAGGCCGAGGAGGCTGACTTGTTTCGCGCCGAAAAGGAGCAGGGGCTTGATTGGGGTAAAATAGACTCGCTGCGCGCGCTGTGCGCCCCGACAGACAGCCTGATATACTTGGCTGAGCTTGATTATATGAAGGAGGCTCCTGTTACGGCCGTGTGGCTGGATAAGTATAAGTTGTACAGCTCATTCTTGCAATGGAACCATGAGTTCGGACACCGTGACTTGATACGTTCGCTATCGGCGCGCATGTCTGACGAGGATAGGGCGACTGAGGCCGGACAGGAGATAACAGCCTATCTGAACCTGCCTGAAACGGTGGGAGTGGGCGACAGTATGGTAGACGGGGATTTGTACGACCTGGACGGAAACATACGCCACCTGGCGGAGTTTAAGGGTAAATACATACTGCTCGATTTCTGGAGCCAGGGCTGCGGCCCTTGCGTGAAGTCGCTTCCTGAAATGGAGGAAATAACCGCACAATACAAGGACAGGATGGAAGTAGTCAGCATAAGCCAGGATCCCAAAGACAGCTGGAAGGAGTTCATTGCCCGGAAAGGCCTGAAGGGCAACCAGTGGAACGAGCTGCGCAAGGGTAACACGGGGCTTGCCGCCGTCTACCGGGTAAAAGGCATCCCTCATTACGTGCTGATATCGCCTGACGGGAAGGTGGTGCGCATGTGGAGCGGTTACGGCAAAGGCTCGCTGAAAGCAAAGATGGAGGAACTTGTCAAGTAGGAATGGCTTTAATATAGGAAAGCTTTTTTATTCTTCTGAGTGATGAATTCAGATATAGCAGCGGCGCCGTGCAAGCCTTAACCATTGTCCGGCTGGCAAGACATTAAGGCCGGCTGTTGGTTCAGGCAAATATGAAATAAATGAAAAATCACAAATAACTTATTGTGATCAGCTTCATAATTTATAGTTTTGCAGAGTAACAAACATCAAACAACGGAAGAGACTGTAAAGCAAGTGAGTTGTGATTTGCTTTAAAATTCTTATCTTTGCAGAGTAACAAACATCCATCTGTACCGCTTATGTAATTTTAGCACTGCAAATATAAATATTTCCCTCAAACCTGCAAATTTTCCGCAAATATTTTTCATTCATTAAATAAAAAGCTAACTTTGCAAACAAAACCTAAAAACTATCATAAAATGAAAAAGATTTTAATTGGAATAATGCTAATGTTATTAAGCATTAGTGCAAAGGCTCAGATTCTTGAGGAGCTTAATTCTATCTCAATTCTCGGTAAATGGAAAGTGACAGAAGTTATAGGAAATGAAGAATCTTTCTTTAACAGATTTCATGTAAGATGTAGAAGACCAAAAATAATAGAATTTATGTACCCTAACGGAGGCTCAAATACTTACTGCAAAGTAACTTTTACCGGCGGAGATGAACCAGAAGAATTTTATTATAATGGTTATTGGATTGAAGGTAGCGGCATATTAAACGACAAAGTTTACATTTTACATATATGGGATCAGACGGAACTTGACATATACAATCTTAAAGTTAATTATTACAATGGTACCGAGATAGAATTAAGTACATATGATGGTAATAATGTTATACGTTTCACAAGAATAGGTTATGCCGATGTGGAAAGTGTTGAAACTGATAATGAGCCGGAAGATGATAAAATATTTTCCACAAACGGTATGCAACTTAAAGAGCCAATGAAAGGTGTCATTATTAAAGGGGGTAAAAAATATATATCAAAATAGAGTTTGAGATACAGCTTGTCAGATTGACAAGCCTCAAATAATAAAAACAAAAACAGGCGCACTAATCGGTGCGCCTGTTTCGCCCCTCCACCTGCAAAAAAGCGTTAAAAACGGAACAAAACACGAATAAAAACCGGTTGTGATTTGCTTTAAAATTCTTATCTTTGCAGAGTAACAAACATCCTTCGTATTTTTCTATACTGTTGTTTGTTGGTTGTGATTTGCTTTAAAATTCCTATCTTTGCAGAGTAACAAACATCGGATGTTCCGTCCATCACGGCGATAAGTTTGTTATTTTTACATTACTATAATATGATAAAAATCCGGAAAAGAGTTTGAGTTCTTATTTATTATGTGTATCTTTGCCGTCAGAATTTTAAGCAAATCACAATAAGGATTATTCCGTTGTGAAAACATTTAGGTTGCCCCGTCGTCCTTTAACGGCGGGGATTTTTTGATTATGGTAGGGGCGGTGGCCGCAGGCCCCGTGGTTAAATAGGTTAATGCGAATGATGAAAGAGAGAATCGACGAATTTGAGATAATGGCGCCCGTGGGCAGCCGCGAGAGCCTTCAGGCTGCGCTCCAGGCAGGTGCCGACTCTATTTATTTCGGCATCGAGAAGCTGAACATGAGGGCGCACTCGGCCAGCACGTTCACTGTTGACGACCTGCGCGAGATTGCCGCGACGTGCGGCGAGCGTGGCGTCAAGACTTACCTGACGGTGAACACGATTATCTATGACGACGACATTGAGCTGATGCACCAGATAATAGACGCCGCCAGGGAGGCCGGCATCTCGGCGGTGATAGCGAGCGACGTTGCCGTGATGACGTACTGCCGCGAGGTGGGGCAGGAGGTGCACCTGTCAACGCAGCTCAACATAAGCAACATAGAGGCGCTGAAGTTCTATGCGCAGTTTGCCGACGTGGTGGTGCTGGCGCGCGAGCTTAACATGGAGCAGGTGGCACGCATACACGAGCAGGCAGAGCAGATGAACATCTGCGGCCCGTCGGGCAGTAAGATACGCATAGAGATGTTCTGCCACGGGGCGCTGTGCATGGCGATAAGCGGCAAGTGCTACCTGAGCCTGGACAACGCGGCGCGCTCGGCCAACAGGGGCGAGTGCATGCAGCTGTGCCGGCGCTCGTACATCGTGACCGACAAGGAGACGGGCACGGAGCTTGAGATTGACAACAAGTACATAATGAGCCCGAAGGACCTGAAGACGGTGCGCTTCATCGACCGCATGATGCGGGCCGGCGTGCGCGTGTTCAAGATAGAGGGCCGTGCGCGCGGGCCTGAGTATGTGTACACGGTGGTGAAATGCTACAAGGAAGCCATACGGAGCGTACTGGACGGCACGTTCACCGAGGAGAAGAAGGACCAGTGGGACGAGCGCCTGGCTACGGTGTTCAACCGCGGCTTCTGGGACGGATACTACCAGGGTCAGCGCCTTGGCGAGTGGAACAAGAACTATGGTTCTAACGCTACGGAGCGCAAGGTGTACGTGGGCAAGGGTGTCAAGTATTTCTCCAAGCTGGGCGTGGCGGAGTTCTCGTGCGAGGCGTGCGAGTTCTCGGTAGGCGACAAGATGCTGATAACGGGTCCTACGACGGGCGTGATGTACGTAACCGTCGAGGAGATTCATGACGACACGCACGCCGTTGAGACGGCGCAGAAGGGCACGCGCGTGGCATTCAAGGTGCCCGGCAAGGTGCGCCCGAGCGACAAGCTGTTCAAGATAGTGAAGGAGAAACCGAAGTATTAAGTTTTACGTGTCAGGTTAGTTAAAGGAGATAAGCTGTATGATGTTGCTTTTCAGGAGCTGAAAGGTTGCTTTTGATCTTGCAAAATGTATCTTCTTGGACGCTGGCGGATAATTGACGAATATATAAATAAATAAAGATTATGACAATAAACGAAGCACAGGACGAGGTAATAGAGGAGTTTGCTGACTTTACCGACTGGATGGACAAGTACCAGTTGCTGATTGACTTGGGCAATGACTTGCAGCAGCTCGACGACAAGTATAAGACCGAGGACAACCTCATCGACGGCTGCCAGAGCCGCGTGTGGCTGCAGGCGGACTACGTGGACGGCAAGATAAACTTCACGGCGGAGAGCGACGCGCTCATAGTTAAGGGCATAATAGCGCTGCTGATACGCGTGCTGAGCGGGCATACGCCGCAGGAAATCCTTGACGCCGACCTTTATTTCATCGATCGCATCGGCCTTAAGGACCATCTGTCGCCTACGCGCTCAAATGGTCTGCTGGCAATGGTCAAGCAGATTAAGGTGTACGCTTTGGCGTTTAATTCGTAATTCGCAATTCATAATTCATAATTCATAATTCACAATTCATAATTCATAATTCACAATTCATAATTCACAATTCGCAATTGGCTTGCGCCTGACTCCGTTTTATGAAGTTGTGATTCGTGGGTTTGTGTTTTCTGGTTTTCAATTAAATTAAGTGCCATGCGTAAATTGAAGGTTACGGAGATGAACCGTCTCACGGTGGACGAGTTCAAGAGTTCGGAAAAGATGCCGCTGACGGTGGTTCTTGACGACGTCAGGAGCATGTACAACGTCGGGTCGGTGTTGCGCTCGTGCGACGCCTTCCGCGTCGAGGCCGTGTGGCTGTGCGGCATTACGGCCGTGCCGCCCCATCCCGAGATACACAAGACGGCGCTGGGCGCCGAGGACAGCGTGGAGTGGCGCTACTTCGCTTCGGCGCTCGACGCCGTAAGGGAGCTGCAGGGGCGCGGCGTAAGGGTCATGGCCGTCGAGCAGTGCGAGGGCAGCATGATGCTCGACAGGTTTGAGCCTGAGGGCGGACAGGGCTACGCCGTCGTGCTGGGCAACGAGGTCAAGGGCGTGCGCCAGGACGTCGTCGACGCCTGTGACGGCTGCCTCGAGATACCCCAGTTCGGCACCAAGCATTCGCTTAACGTGTCGGTCACGGCAGGCATCGTAGTCTGGCACTTCGCCCAGGCTTATATCAAGGCTTCGGGCAGCCGTTAGGTGTCACAAGCGGCTCCGGGTTGAGGCTTGTGGCCGGTGGCTGTCCGGATATGGAATCAGGATATAAAAAATAATGTCCGCAGACGGTATCCATTACATGTAATGGTACGTCTGCGGACGTTGGTTTTTTATTTATGAGAGGGTATTTATTTATTTCTTCCATACCTTGACCGAGCCGCGGCCTGTCGCTATTATGTAGGCTCCTGCGGGCAGGCTGCTCATGTCGATGCCGTCTTTTGCGTTGTAGCGCTTCATGTTCATCATCAGGCCCGATGTGCTGTACACTCGTACCTGCTCGTTGTCCTTTACTCCGGTAAGGCGTACCGTGCCGTTTTCATAGCTTGCCTGAACCATGTCGGTTGTGGTAGTGCGCACGGTGCCGATGCCGGTCGGCGTCACGGGCGTGTATTTCAGTTCGTACACGTCATAGATTCCCAGTTCGCCCGTAAACCAGTCGCTTGAGTAGATGGTGTCGGTAAGTACGGCGTTGGTCGAGTTCAGGTACACGGTGCCGTCCCATTCGTTTTCTACGGGGTAGAGCGTCTTTGCCGACTCGATGGCTGTGTCGAAGGTGTAAAGCTCGCGCTGTGTCACGTCGTCTTTCGACTCGTTGTACTTGTACCATTCCTCTATGTTGCCGTTGGCGTCATATTCGAACACCTCGCCGCCGGCTTCAACTATTTCGTATGTCATAAGGTCGAGCATGGTGCCCAGCTTTTCCACCACCCTGTCCTTGTCGTCGTATACGTACTTGTATCCGTTCGAGAATTCCATCTCGCCGCCGAAGAACGCCGAGTAGTATTTCTCCTCGTCTAGCCTTCCCTTCTCGTCGTAGGTGTATATGGCTTCCTCGAACTTGTTTGTGCGCTCTTCGTCCCAGTATGCGTTGCGCTGCACCAGCTTGTCGCCTTCGTAGACATACTCGTACACGCCGCCGAGCAGGAAGTCGGAGCCGTCGAAGTCGAGGTTGAAGTTGGTGCGGCTTGCCAGCCTTCCCTGGTCGTCGTAGGTGTACCTTATCTGTGTGGAGTATGTGTAGAAGTCGTCGCCGCTGAACTTCTGGTAGCCCTTCTCGAGCACCTCGTTGCCCTGCTCGTCGTAGACATACTTGTTGCCGGTGTCGTAAACGTATCCGTCGAGTTCGTAGTAGTGTGCCGTGCTGTCAAGGCGGCCGTTGTCCTCGTCGTACATGTACTTATAGTATTCAGGCGTATACTTTGAGTTCATTTCAGACAGCTTGTATTCATACTGCTGTGCGAATGATGCTGAAGAGAGCATGAGTGCGGCGATGAAAGTGAAGTAAGTTTTTCTCATAAGGCTTTAATTTTTAATGTTGGACGTCTGTTTGATAATGAAATGTTATATATCACACCGTAAAAGTAAACATTATTTTAATAACTGCAAAATATTTTTATGAAAAATAGTGTATTTGTATATAAAAAATTGAACTTTGCCGGAAAAATGTCAAAGCGTAAGCCTTGTTTTGTTAAAATATGAAAGAATATACTCGTGTTTGCTTGCTTACGATTTTCGTAACCGTTTTTTACAGCCGGAAGCAGAGTGTAGCACCACTTCGGGTGCATGGCGGTGGGCGTAGTTGTCCGTAGGCTTGCCAAACCCACGGTTACGTAAAGTTCAACCCTCCGGGCTGTGATATATTGTGATTTTGCAAGATAATTA
>ULQU01020481.1_pt1 | contig 23742 bp, 18 predicted proteins | sample 1954841 | NCBI WGS metagenome assembly ULQU01 (sample SAMEA4835664, study PRJEB28245) | human gut metagenome | biome: gut microbiome; material: fecal sample | place: Denmark | collected 2008
CCGTTTGCGGGTGCCGCTATCGGCGAATACTTCCGTGATACCGGCCGTCATGCCCTGGTGGTATACGACGACCTGTCAAAGCAGGCGGTAGCCTACCGTGAGGTATCTCTGATTCTGCGTCGTCCTTCCGGACGTGAAGCTTATCCGGGTGATATCTTCTACCTGCATTCACGTCTGCTTGAACGTGCCGCAAAGATCATCAGCCAGCAGGAAGTGGCCGAACAGATGAACGACCTGCCACCCAGTCTGAAAGGCAAGGTAAAGGCCGGCGGTTCACTGACAGCCCTGCCTATCATCGAGACCCAGGCAGGTGACGTATCAGCCTACATCCCGACCAACGTGATCTCCATCACCGACGGTCAGATCTTCCTGGAGACCGACCTGTTCAACCAAGGTTTCCGTCCTGCCATCAACGTAGGTATTTCGGTATCACGTGTAGGTGGTAGTGCACAGGTGAAGAGTATGAAGAAGGTGGCCGGTACGTTGAAGATCGACCAGGCACAGTACCGTGAACTGGAGGCATTCTCCAAGTTCTCTAGCGATATGGACCCTGTAACGGCGATGGCCATCGACCGCGGACGTAAGAACAACCAGCTGCTTATCCAGCCCCAGTATTCTCCGATGCCGGTAGGTGAACAGATCGCCATCCTGTATTGCGGTACACACAGCCTGATGCGTGATATTCCTATCAGCAAGGTACGTGCGTTCCAGGATGCATTCCTGACAACCATGCGCGCCAACCACCAGAAGGATGTGCTCGATGTGCTGGCAAGCGGACAGATCAACGACGAAGTGACAGGTATCATCGAAAAAATAGCGGCAGAAACAGCAAGACAGTTTAAAGCAAAATAATCGTCATGGCATCACTGAAAGAAATAAAAGGAAGAATCAATTCCATTAACGGAACGCTGAAGATCACTTCGGCTATGAAGATGGTAGCCTCTTCAAAGCTGCATAAGGCTCAGGAGGCTATAGAGAACATGCTTCCTTATGAACGAAGACTGCACCACATGCTTACCAATTTCTTGAGTACGGAGCTTAGTGTGGAGTCACCTTTCATTGTGAATCGTGATGTGACGAAGATTGCGATAGTTGTTTTTGCGTCGAACAGCAGTCTGTGCGGCGGTTTCAATTCGAACGTGATACGTCATCTGCAGGAGTTGCTCGATAAGTATACCCACGACTACGGCAAGGATAACATTCTGGTGTATCCGGTAGGCCGTAAGGTGGCCGATGCGGTGAAGAAGCTGGGATTTACCCCGATGGGAGACTATGTACACATGAGCGGGAAACCGAACTATCAGGAAGCAGCCGACCTGGCCGCCGAACTGATGGACCGTTTCGTGAAAGGTGAGATCCAGAAGGTAGACCTGCTTTACAACCATTTCAAATCGACATCTACCCAGATACTGACCCATGAAACCTATCTGCCTATCGACCTTTCGAAAGAGGAGAGCGCCGAAGGAGGGAAAGGCGGAATGGAAGCCGACTATATCATAGAGCCGTCGGCACAGAAAGTGATGCAGGAACTGCTTCCCAAGGTGTTGCGGATGAAGATCTATACGGTATTGCTTGATTCGAATGCGGCCGAACACGCTGCACGTACCATGGCAATGCAGATAGCTACCGACAATGCGAATGACCTGATACAGGAACTGACCTTGTTATACAACAAGAGCCGTCAGCAGGCCATTACCAACGAGTTGCTGGATATCATCGGCGGTACGATGGCATAGCAGAAAGAGCAGAAGTGAAGCATTGAAGCATAAAGCTTTTACAGATAGAAATCCGGTAGGGCCGGGAGGTGAGACTCCAGCCGTACCGGATTTTTTTATATATTGACACCTAATGAAAAACGTCAGTAAGCCGTGAAGCTGACCCATTCCCCGTCGAAGACACAGTCCATACGGTCCCATCCGCTCCAGGAAATATCGTCGATGTAGCTGCGGCTGTTCCCGTAGTCGAGTACAAGGCTGTCATACGATCTCCAGTCCCAGTTGAAGTAGAGGGTGGAGGTACGGCGGTTTCCGTAACGGTCTACCGATTCGAGGTAGTCGCAACCGGTATAGTCGCCGTAGAACCGGAGTTCCTGGTAATAGCTGGTGCCGTCGTAGCCGTCGTACCAGCTGTCGGTCCAGGTGCGGCTGCAGAGCCGTTCCGAGTATTCGTAATGGTTGTCGTTATCCCAATAAAGCTCCAGTCCGTCGCATGAACTGAATGTCAGTGCCGAAACAAGCAGTACCAGAAATATGCCGTAGAATTTTCTTGTTGTCTTCATAACCGTTCCTCCTTATCTTTTTCAGTTTGTCTTTCTTTTTCTTTTCTTATGCCACAAAGATAGGCCGGGAATATCATACAAACCAATGATTATTCCTAAGGTTCGGGGGGATTTATCCTACGGGCGGTAGGGAAAATCCCCGGCCGCAGGGAGGAAGGGAGGCGTCAGATCCGTTTTTCCCGCCATTTTCCCTTCCGCAGATAGATGTAGCTTGCCACTCCGATGTACAGGGCGTAGAGGTGTTCGGCCGTCCAGCACACGGCCACATCGGCCTTGAAGACGATGATGAGTACAAATACATAGACGATATAGGCGGCCAGCGCTCCCAGTTCGAGGGTAAAGGCGGCACGGGTATTTCCGGTGGCCGAAACCGACTGGAAATAGATGTTTCCGGGGATGGACACGACGTAGTGCGAGCAGAGCACCAGCAGGGCCGGTATGCTGGCCGTAACGAGCTGGGGGATATCGGTGTAGATGCGGAGAACCGGAACCGGGAACAGGGCGATGAGTGCGATGATGGGCAGCACGATCCACGCGCACAGCTTTATGTGCTTGTTGACCAGTGCCTGTACACACCCGATGTTTCCGGCGCCTATCTGGTTGCTTACCAGAGAACTGCAGGTAGAGGCGAAAGCCATGACAATCATGAACGGAGCGCTGGAGACGCTTCGGATGATGTTGGAGATGGCCAGCGGCCGTTCTCCCAGGTGTTCGATGAAGATGAAGAACAGGAACCATGTGGAGAGCGAGATGAAGTTCTGTATCATGGTCCACAGGGAGAGGTCCATGATCTGGTGCAGTTCCTTCCACCGGAATCCCGGTACACGGTTCAGTCCGTATTTACGGTAATCGATCCGTTTGAGCGTATATCCGATGAAGAACAGTACGGACACCAGTTCGGCCAGGGAAGAGCCGATGGCCGCTCCGGCAATGCCCAGGGCGGGGAATCCGAACTTCCCGAAAATCAGGGTATAGTTGAACACCACGTTGGACAGGACCATGACGATGGAGTTCAGGGTAAGTGTGCGGGTCTGTGTAGTCCCTACATAAAAGGCGCGGAACATGGCCCCTACGAAAGAAAAGAAGAATCCGTATACCCGCCAACGGATATAGTCGTCGGCCGCTGCAACAATATGGTCGGAAGAGACCAGGAAACCCAGGATCTTTTCCGAGAAGAACTGCGAGAGCGTAAAGATGACCAGGCTCATGACCAGCAGGAAATATGTACCCTGGTAGAAGATATTTCCGATGGCCTTGTAGTTCCCTTCGCCGTTGCGCCGTGCCATGAGGATCTGGGAACCTACCGTAAACCCAAAACCGATCATGAAGATGGCCAGGTAGTATACGCCGGCGATGGCCGATGCTCCCAGTTCCACTTCGCCCACCCGTCCGAGGAAGGCCGTATCGGTTATTCCTATGAGCTGCTCCATGATCAGACTGACCATGATGGGGAAGGCGATATGCACTATCTGCCGGTATGTATAAGGATTCTTCTGTTCCATGGGCCGCCTGTCAGAAAACATTCTTTGTCTTTCCGCTTACCTCTTCAATGTCCAGGCGGATGATTTCGGTACGGGTGAACGATTTCTCGGCATACTTCAGGCCCACTATCTTGTCGTTAGGGCAGTATTTGCTCAGGAAGAGGGAGAGGGCCGACATGCGTTCGGCTTCATGCAGGCTGCGGTGTGCCGTACAGCGGAGTACGATGCTTTCGTATGCAGTAGTGAAATGGTCGGGAATCACCTTGGTGCGTCCTACCACACAGAACGAGACGTTGTGGCAGCGGTCTATGCAGTCCAATTTGCGCCCTACGGGAGCGCAATGGATGTAGATGGAGTTGCCACGGTCCCATACATAGCTCAGCGGGATTCCGTAGGCACCGTTACCGTCTTCGGCCTGCATGGAGAGGATTCCGTATTCCCCCTCCTTGAGGATCTCGAAGGCCCGCTGCCTGTCGAGAGTCCTGTCCTGTCTTCTTATCTTGCTGTTGTTGAATTCCATATATCTGTATAAAAAGTCTGTGTAAAAATGTCTTGTGTCAGAATCATCGGTTGGCTATTTCGAATATTTCACGGGTGGCGTTCCTGTCGAGCCGGACATAGTTGCCCACGAACTCACCCTTGTTTTCGTGCAGTTTCTTTACCAGCAGGTCGATGTCCGGGTTTTCGATACCAAGTTCCTTGAAGGTGACAGGCATGCCGATGCCCTTGAGGAACTTCTTGAAGCGTTCGACCCCTTCGGTGGCGACCGCTTTCCTGTCGTTGCCGGCCGGTACATCCCATACCCGTTCGGCCCACTGGGCCACCTTCTCTACATGATGGGAAGCCATGTAGGTGAGCCATGCCGGGAAGATAACCGCCAGTCCCGCTCCGTGAGTGACGTCATAGACGGCGCTGACCTCATGTTCCATGAAATGAGAGGCCCAGTCCTCTTCACATCCGACACCGCATGTGCCGTTATGTGCCACCATACCCGACCACATGATGTTGGCGCGTGCCCCATAGTCGTGAGGGTCGGCCATGACCTTCGGCGCTTCCGTGATGATGGCCTTCAGTACCCCTTCGCATAGGCGGTCGGCAATCTCCACATTTTCGGTATTAGTGAAATAACGTTCCATGATATGCGCCATCATGTCGGTAATGCCGGCAGCGGTCTGCCAGGCCGGAAGCGTATAGGTAATTTCCGGATTCATGACGGCAAATACAGGGCGGAGTGCCTTCGGGGTGCGGAGACTGAGTTTCTTCAGTCCGTCGAGACGGGTGATGACAGAGTTGCCCGACCCTTCACTTCCGGCTGCCGGGATGGTGAGTACCACGCCTACAGGAAGCGCTTTCTGTACGACAGCCTTTCCGATGTAGAAATCCCAGAAATCGCCGTCGTACAGGATTCCGGCGGCAATGGCCTTGGCCGTATCGATGACCGATCCGCCGCCTACGGGAAGAATGAAGTCAACCTGCTCCCGGCGTCCCAGCGCGATACCTTCGTATACCTTCGGGTCGGTAGGATTAGGTTGTACCCCACCCATCTCCACGTGTTTGATACCTTCCTTGTCGAGGGCTTCCATGACCCGTGCCAGGAGTCCGCTCCGGATGACCGAACCTCCTCCGTATACAATCAGAACCTTGTTTCCGTGATATTCCTTGACCAGTTCACCTACTTTCTGTTCGGTTTCTTTACCGAAAACGAATTCGGTCGGACTGTAAAATGTAAAATTGTTCATGGTAGAATTCCGTTATTTATATTAACATAGTTAGACAAATACAAAGTTATAAAAAAATAGTATCTTTGTGCCTCAATTATAAAAACGATTATGAAATCTGATATTGAAATTGCGCGCAGCATCAAGCTTGCAGAGATTGACGAGGTGGCAGCCAAATGCGGCATGCCGACGTCCGAATTGGAACATTACGGGCATTACATAGCCAAAGTACCTGTTAAGCTCATTGACCGTACAAAAGTGGACAAGAGCAACCTGATCCTGGTAACCGCCATTACCCCGACAAAGGCCGGCATCGGAAAGACCACGGTATCGGTGGGACTGGCTTTAGGGTTGAACAAGATAGGCAAGAACGCGATATGTGCCCTCCGTGAACCTTCGCTGGGCCCCTGTTTCGGAATGAAGGGCGGAGCGGCAGGAGGAGGTTACGCCCAAGTCCTTCCGATGGACAAGATCAACCTCCATTTTACCGGCGACTTCCATGCCATCACGTCTGCACATAACATGATTACAGCACTGCTGGACAACTACATGTACCAGAACCAGGATAAAGGCTTCGCCATGAAAGAAGTCTTGTGGAACCGTGTGATGGACGTGAATGACCGCGGCCTGCGTTACATCGTGACCGGTCTGGGCGGCAAGACGAACGGCATTACCCGTGAATCGGCCTTCGACATTACGCCGGCTTCCGAAATCATGGCAATCCTTTGTCTGGCTACCGACGAGAACGACCTGCGCCGCCGTATCGAGAATATCCTGCTGGGGTATACCATAGACAACAAACCTTTCACGGTCAAGGACCTGGGTGTTGCGGGAGCCATTACGGTGCTCCTGAAAGATGCGATTGCTCCTAATCTGGTGCAGACTACGGAACATACTCCGGCATTTGTGCATGGAGGTCCGTTTGCCAACATCGCACACGGCTGTAATTCCATCCTGGCCACCAAGATGGCGATGACCTTCGGTGATTACGTCATTACGGAAGCCGGATTCGGTGCCGATCTGGGAGCCGAGAAATTCTTTGACATCAAATGCCGCAAGGCCGGTCTGCAGCCGAAGCTTACAGTGATTGTGGCCACCGCCCAGGGACTGAAGATGCACGGTGGCGTGAGTGTGGATGCCATCAAGGAACCGAATATGGAAGGTCTGAAACACGGTCTGGCCAATCTTGACAAGCACATCCGCAACATGCGTTCGTTCGGGCAGACCGTTGTGGTGGCTTTCAACCGTTATGCGAACGATGTGGACGAAGAAATTGAAATGGTACGTCGCCACTGTGAGGAAATGGGAGTAGGTTTCGCCGTGAACAACGCCTTTGCCGAAGGAGGTGCCGGTGCCGTAGAACTGGCCAATCTGGTGGTAGATACCATCGAGAAGCGGCCGTCGGCTCCGCTCCGTATGGCCTATGACGACAACGACAGCATTGAAGAGAAGGTCACCAAGATAGCGTGCAATCTGTATGGTGCCACTTCCGTCACTTTCAGTGCCGTAGCCAAGAAGAAGATCAAGATGGCCGAAGAGCTGGGATACGACAAGTTCCCGGTGTGCATAGCCAAGACCCAATATTCATTCTCTACCGATCCGAAACTGTACGGTGCAGCCGAGAACGGCTTTACGGTCAATGTGCGTGACATCGTGTTGAACGGAGGTGCCGAAATGGTAGTGGCCGTAGCCGGTGACATCATGCGTATGCCGGGACTGCCGAAAGAACCGCAGGCATTGCACATTGATATCGTGAACGGTGAGATAGAAGGTCTGTCCTGATAAGCGGAGGGCCTAAAGAGAAAGGGATACCCGGTGGGGTATCCCTTTCTTGTTTATGCGGTTGTGCATTTATCATTCGTCGAAGTTTCCGTAGCGGGTAGGAATCAGTTTACGGTCGCCCAATGTATTGTCTACGCGGGCTACATTGATCCAGAACTTATTCTCACGTACACTCTCGATAGGATAATATGCCTTCTCACGTGAATAGGAGTGGTTCCAGTTGGAATCGATTGCCTCGTATTCAGGATGCGGTGCGTTTATCAGGACATTGTCGTTCTTGTCGGCATCACCGGTCCTGACTTCCTCAATCTCCTTGTAGATAGTCTGCATGGTTTCCACAAAATTGTCGAGCTCATACTTGCTTTCACTTTCGGTAGGTTCCACCATCAGGGTTCCGTGAACAGGGAAGGACAGCGTAGGTGCATGGTATCCGTAATCCATCAGACGTTTTGCGATATCGTTTTCAGTGATTCCGCTTTCTTCATGGATCTTGCGGCATTCCAGAATCATTTCATGGCCTACAAATCCGTTGTCGCCTTTGTAGACGGTTCCGTAAGTATCTTTCAGGCATGCAGCCAGGTAGTTGGCATTCAGGATAGCCGTCATGGTGGCACGTTTCAGGCCCGGTTCACCCATCATGCAGATATAGGCATAGGTAATGGGCAGGATACCGGCGCTTCCGTAGGGAGCGGCAGCCACTTCATTCCGGCTGTTTCCGAAGATGTCATGTCCCGGCAGGAAGGGTAGCAGGTGCTTGCTTACACATACCGGACCAACACCCGGACCACCTCCTCCGTGAGGGCTGGCGAAGGTCTTGTGCAGGTTCAGGTGGCACAGGTCGGCACCGATGGTAGCCGGGTTGGTCAGTCCTACCTGAGCGTTCATGTTGGCGCCGTCCATGTATACCTGTGCACCGCACTTATGGATAATATCACATATTTCGGCTATTTCCGATTCGAATATTCCGTGGGTAGAAGGATAAGTGATCATCAGGGCAGCCAGTTTGTCTTTGTTGGCTTCAGCCTTTGCGCGGAGATCTTCTATATCTACGTCGCCCTGTTCGTTGCAGGCGCAGGTAAGCGGCTCATAGCCGGCCTGAACCGCCGATGCCGGATTCGTTCCGTGTGCGGAAGCAGGAATCAGTACGATGTTACGGTGTCCCTGTCCGATGCTTTCCAGGTAGCTGCGGATAATGCGCAGACCGGTATATTCGCCTGCCGCTCCGGAGTTGGGCTGGAAAGTGATGCCGTCGAATCCGGTGATGGTCAACAGCTGCTGTCCCAGGTTATGGATCAGTTCCTGATAACCCTGTGCCTGGTCTTCGGGAACCAGCGGGTGGATATTCATCCATTGGGCGTTGCTGAGCGGAAGCATTTCGGATGCGGCGTTCAGCTTCATGGTACATGAACCCAGTGAAATCATGGAGTGTGCCAGTGAAATATCCTTGCGGTCGAGCCGTTTGATGTAACGCATCATTTCCGTTTCCGTGTGGTAGCGGTTGAACACTTCGTGTGTCAGGAAAGAAGAGCGGCGGCGCAGTTCCCGGCTGATGGTAGAGCTTTCGGGGATATCATCGACTTCACTGACCGTAGTTTCGGCGGCGATGGCAAAGATCTGCAGCAGGTGGTTGGCATCGGCTACGGTAGTGGTTTCATCGATGCTGAACCCTACGTCTCCATTATCGAAATAGCGGAGGTTGGTTTTCTTGCTCAATGCAATGGTACGAATCTGCTGTGCACTTACGTTGTCCGGCAGTCCGAAACGCAGTGTATCGAAATAAAGTTCGTTTTTCTGGACATATCCCAGCTTGAGCATCTGCTTGTTGAGCCAGTTGGCAATGCTGTGGATCCGTTTGGCTATATCCTTGATCCCTTCGGGTCCGTGGTATACGGCATAGAATCCTGCCATGGTAGCCAGCAGGGCCTGTGCGGTACAGATGTTTGATGTAGCCTTCTCACGTTTGATGTGCTGTTCGCGGGTCTGCAGGGCCATACGGTAACAAACATGTCCGTACTTGTCTTTGGACAGGCCGATGATACGTCCCGGCATGTTACGCTTGTATTCGTCGCGTGTAGCGAAGTAAGCGGCCGACGGTCCTCCGTAGAACATAGGGATACCCAGCCGTTGGGTGCTTCCGAATACGATGTCGGCATCCCATTCGCCGGGAGGTACAAGCATGACCAGACTCATGATGTCGGCGTCTACAGCTACTTTGCAGCCTGCGGCATGTGCCCGTGCGGTGAAGTCGCGGTAGTCTTCAATGTTTCCGCTGTTGTTCGGGTACTGCAGGATGCATCCGAAGATGTCGGGGGTAAGTTCCACGTCCTTGTAGCTTCCCAGCTTGATTTCAATGCCTTGCGGAGCTGTACGTGTCTGCAGCACAGCCAGGTTCTGCGGGAAGATCTCTGCATCGACAAACAGGGTGTTTGCTCCGGCTTTCTGCTGGGCCCGGGTACGCAGGTTGTGCATCATGGTAGCGGCTTCGGCAGCGGCGGTAGCCTCGTCGAGCAGGGAGCAGTTGGCCAGCGGCATGGCAGTCAGGTCACTGATGACAGTCTGGAAATTCAACAGGGCCTCCAGACGTCCCTGGGAAATTTCTGTCTGGTACGGCGTATAGGAAGTATACCATACCGGATTTTCGAATACATTGCGCTGGATGACAGCCGGAGTGACGGTGTCATACCATCCTGTACCGATGTAGGATTTGAATATCTGGTTCTTGGCTGCCAGTTTTGCGATATGTACGGCAAACTCATGTTCTGTCATGGCAGGAGCCAGTGCCAGCGGAGCTTTCAGACGTATCTTTTCAGGTATCGTCTTCTGGATAAGCTCATCAAGACTTTTTACGCCGATCTTTTCCAGCATCTCAGGAAGATCGGTTTCATTGATGCCAATGTGGCGGTTTTCAAAAAGGTCAGTTTTCATATAAAATGTTATTTAAAGCTAGTGAAGCCCCACCAGACAGAGAGCTTCATTGAAGTTCCTCCGTCTACCGGAACTTCTACTTAATCGTTATCTGAAATAAGGGTTGTTCATCTTTTCACGGCCGATGGTAGTGGGGTCGCCATGTCCTGGATAGACAACCGTATCTTCGGGCAGGGTGAACAGGCGGCTGCAGATACTTTCACGCAGTTCGTCGAAATCGCCGCCCGGCAGGTCGGTTCTTCCGATGCTTCCCTTGAAGAGGGCGTCTCCGCAGAAAAGGCATTTGTCTTTTTCACAATAGAAGGTCATGCTTCCGGGCGAATGTCCGGGAGTGGCGATGGCTTTCAGGCGGGAGTTCCCGAAACAGAACTCGTCGCCGTCATTGATGGAATCGCCCAGGGCAACCGGTTCTTCATTCAGCTGGAAGCCGAACATCCTGGCCATTTCACCGGTTCTGGGAATCCAGAATTCATCCTTATGTGAAGCGCAGGCACGGAGTCCGAATTCACGGAGCAGGAACGGATTACCGAATATGTGGTCGAGATGGGCGTGGGTGTCAAGCAAATACTTGACGGTAAGCTGATTGTCGGTTATGTAACTTTTCAGCTTCTGCTGTTCTTCCGGATAATAGCATCCGGCATCGATGATGACCGCTTCCCCGTTGTCGCAAAGTACGTAACAGTTCACCGGAAACATATTAAATTCGAAGCGTTTGATATTCATATTCTGATCAATTCTTTTGATTCGGCTATTTGGATTTTATCTATAATTATCAATGGACGGGTACATAGACCACTTTCTTTGTCTCGAAATATTCTTCATTGAAGAAATCCTTCAGGTCTGTAATGAGAGCCTGGTTTCTTACCGGCATCACTTCCTTGTCCAGTTCGCCTCCCTTGAGGCAGATAAGTCCGTTGGGCAATGCGTTGTGCTGTTCTTTCCTGATATTTTTACGGATAATCTTCAGCAGGTCGGCCAGAGGCATCACGGCGCGGCTCACAACAAAGTCGAACTGCTGTTTCTCTTCTTCGGCGCGGCAATGACGGGTGGTGACGTTCTTCAGTCCGATGGCGTTTGCAACCTCGGTAGCCACCTTTACCTTCTTGCCGATGCTGTCGACCAGGTGGAATGTCACTTCCGGGAAAAGGATAGCCAGAGGGATTCCAGGGAATCCGCCTCCCGTACCCAGGTCCATGACACCGGTTCCGGGCTTGAAGTTGATAATCTTGGCTATTCCCAACGAATGGAGTACATGGTGCTCGTAGAGGTTGGCTATATCTTTGCGTGAAATGACATTTATCTTGCTGTTCCAGTCGGTGTACAGGTCGTATAGGGCACCAAACTGTTCTTTCTGCATATCGGTCAGTCCCGGAAAATATTTCAATATAATATCCATATCTCTTCTATATCTTGCTGGAAGTTATTTGATCTTTAAATAATCTTTGATGCTTTCGTACGGAACCGGAAGTATGAATGAACCGAGGTAATACGGGGCGATGTCATACTGGTTGTAAAGGAAAGTGACAGCGTCTTTTCCCAGTTGGAAGTTCTCAGGAATGTACAGGTTGCCGTCCTGCAGAATCCCGTTTTCCTGCAGTCCTGCCAGGCAGGTAATGGTATCGGTCTCCAGTTTGGTGTTGGCTGTCTGGATAAGCGACTTGAGTATTTCCTTGCAGACGTCATCTTCCTTTCCGGCCAGGATGATGTCTCTGGCGGTAAGCAGACGGCTGTCATTCTTATCGAAATTCAGCATCCTGATCAATGTATTGGGATGTGCTCCGCCGGTATAGGCGAAATTCGTAACGGTATAGTTCCATATGCCGTTAAGTCCCTCTTCCATGACGGTTGATATCTGATACTCATAATTATACCATGCAGGAATGTCTTTTTCTTCCATCCCGTTTTTTTGATCGGCTACAAACAGGCTCTTCACGTCGGTATTATAGTTGTCGATCATATCGGTCGAGATGGTCCTGATGAAATCCTGAGGGGAGAGCTTCGCATATTGCTCTCCGAATATGACAGACTGGATCTGGGAATTGATCCTTCGGGAAATGGAATCCTTGTCGGATGCAGGTTTCAGGAATGTATAGGCTATGTTGATCTTGCATGAAGGCTTTTCACTGCCTGGGTTGAGATATACTACAGTATCTATATCCAGACTGTCGGTAGATGAAGTGTTGTCATGTTCTTTCATTGAGCATCCCGTAAATGCGGTGCCGGCTGTCAGGCTGAACAGTAAAGCCGGAATCAGTAATTTCTGTACCTTCATGTCGCTAATTTTTATCAGTTCTAGTAAAATAGTTATAGTTGTAGTGACAAATATACTATAAGTTCCTGAATTACGTATAAAAAAAGAGGGCTTTCTGCCTTTTTGTTTGTTTATCTTGTTGAAAATACGGAACCGGAAGAACATCGGGAACAAAAAATACCTATCTTTGCATCCGTACAAATTACAACCTGACTGAATAGAACTATGAAACACTTGAAATGTGAACATTGGGGGGTTACTCCTTACAAGGAGGCTTGGGGAAAACAGATAGAATATTTTAACAGCATGATTTCGACACGTGCAGCCGGACAAAGCTGCAAGAACCGCTTGATATTTTGTGAACATCCGCATGTATACACATTAGGCAGACACGGGAAGGATGCGAATATGCTGCTCGACGAACGGCAGCTGGCGGCGGTAGGAGCCGAACTGTTCCATGTTGACCGCGGGGGTGATATCACTTATCACGGACCGGGGCAGTTGGTGTGCTATCCGATCCTGAATCTGGAAGATTTCCATCTGGGACTGAAAGAATATATCCACATCCTGGAAGAAGCTGTAATCCGCGTATGCGCCTCATACGGCGTGAAGGCGGGGAGAGTAGAGAAGGCTACCGGCGTATGGCTGGATGAAGGGACTCCCAATGAGCGCAAGATCTGTGCGATCGGAGTGCGCAGCACCCATTTCATCACGATGCACGGCCTGGCGCTGAATGTGAATACCGATCTCCGGTATTTCAGCTATATCCATCCTTGCGGCTTTATCGACAAGGGAGTCACTTCCCTGGCAAAGGAAACCGGCCGCCAGATTCCGATGCGGGAGGTTACCGACCGTCTGGAAGCGTATCTCCGTGAGCTGCTGGACGAGAAGGCGGACGGGCGTAAGTCTGTTTCCTGAAAACATATCAGTACAGCGGAATTTCTGCTGCCTGGAAATTATCCGGATGTGTGTCTGTGTCGGGCCTGGCGGTATCCTGTCGGGGTATAGCCTGTTTTTTGCCGGAAGAATTTGCAGAAAAAGGATACATTGGCGAAATGGAGCTCTTCGGCAAGCTGATAGATCGGTTTGTCACTGTACCGCAGTTGGATTTTCGCCTCCTGGATAACAGCTTCGTTGATCCATTCCATGATAGTCCGTCCGCTTGCCTGACGGATAAGGGTACTCATGTAGCGGGGCGTGATACAGAGCTTGTCGGCATAAAACCCGATGTTCCTTTCCTGGACAGCATGGTTGTTTACCAGTTCGATGAAACGGTCGAACACTTCTTCCTGCCGCAGTCTGGGTGATGTTTCTCTGTCGATGGTATTGTGCAGTTCATAGATTTCAGTCTGTTTGAATAGTGTATGTATGACGCTTACCGCCAGATCGAGGGATCTGTCTTCATCGTGCAGGATTTCCCATAAAAGGTCGAATATCTGGAGGATCCGTCTGCATTCTTTTTCTTTGAGCGGGAGATGGACAATCATTCTTCCCTGCAGGTATCTCTGTACCATTCCCTGACGGGGAAGTTCCTGCAGGAGCTGGTCGCTACAGGCTATCAGACACCAGTCGAAGTCGGGAGAGAGGTTGGTGAGTTCTCCTATGACTCCCGACGAAACGATTACCAGGTCATTTCTTTTCAATGTGTGTTCTATCAGGTTTATGCGTATTTTCCCTGTACCGGAAAGGACTATGGCGATACGTCCTTCCTTCATACGGTAAGGCTGGTTGAAGGCGTTCTTCATGTTGGCAAGACGCATGATCTCCTTCATGCCCAGTACCGATTTCAGTACAGCCAGCTGGGGTGAGATGAAGCGTGATCCATTGCATTTGATGATAGGCATCTGCTGGATCTGGTCAATGGCGAAAAATGGAATGGTGGAATGTTTCATAACGGATTGTTTCTTCCCGCAAAGATAATAAAATATCCATATGGAATGATACTTGGCGGTTGTTTCCGGAATATCAGAACATTTTTTTCTCATGTTGGAACGTGGATGTAGGTATGTGATACCGTATATTTGCATATATCATTATATATCCTTGTTTTATGAAACATTTCTTTCTGACTGCTTTCTGGCTGTTGCTGGCTTTTGACCTGTCCGGGCAAGTGACCTTGGATGAATGTAGGACTGCAGCACAGCTCAACTATCCGTTGGCGAGACAGTACCGGTGGATTGAACTGTCCGGACAATATACGTTGGAGAATACAATGAAGAAGTATCTGCCACAGTTGTCTTTGTCGGCAAAGGCGACTTACCAGAGTGATGTGACTCATATTCCGTTTGATATACCCGGCATTGATTTTGACGGAGTACCGAATACCCAGTACCAGACGGTTCTGGAACTGGACCAGCGAATCTGGGACGGTGGAGAGACCAGCCAGCAGAAGAAACAGGTACAGGCTTCTACCATGGAAAGGCAGAAACAGGTTGAGGTGGACATGTATGCTGTCAATGAGCGGGTAGACCAGCTTTTCTTCAGTATCCTGCTGATGGATGAGCAGTTGCGCCAGAACCGTTTGCTTACGGAAAACCTGGAACGTAACCTGGCGGCCATTGATGCCTGTAGGTTGAACGGGACAGCCAGCGACGCCGATGTGGATGCCGTACGGGTAGAGATTCTGCATACCCGGCAAGAGGCCGTACAGATACAGACGATGCGGAAGGCATACATCAGGATGCTGTCTTTACTTGCAGGAAAGGAGTGGAACGAACAGACCTCTTTTGTCTGTCCGCCCGAACTGGAATCCGACCCACTGCTCATACGGCGTCCGGAACTTTCGTGGTATGAAGCCCGGCAGCATCAGCTGGATATCCGCAGAGCCGGACTGAAGACCGGATACCTTCCCAAGTTCAGCTTTTTCGTACAAGGAGGTTTCGGAAATCCCGGATTGAATATGCTGGAAAACAAAGCCTCTTTCTTTTATTTGGCCGGAGTCAGGCTGAACTGGAACTTCGGGTCATTGTATACGTTGGGAAACGACCGCAGGAAAATTGATGCAGAGCAGCGGCAGATAGAGACAGACCGTGATGTGTTTCTGTTCAATACACGGTTGCAACTGACCGAACAGGACGGGACGATCCAGGCATTGGAACAGCAGATGAAGGAAGATGATGAGATTATCCGTTTACGTACGAATATACGGAAGGCTGCCGAAGTGAAGGCAGTAAACGGTACGATATCGGTTACCGAGATGCTTCGTGAAGTGACGGCCGAAAGTCTGGCGATGCAGTCGAAGGCAGCCCACCGGATTGAGTGGCTGATGCATCTGTACCGGCAACGGCATCTGACAAACAGCGGTGAGTAACGGTGATTATACATGGAATTAATAATGAAATGATCGGCTATATGAAATTGGATTATTGGTTGATAGCGGCTGCATTGACATTACCGGCTTGCAGCCCGAACAGTGATTATGACGCTACAGGTACGTTTGAGTCGACGGAAGTGATTGTGTCGGCAGAGGCGAACGGGCGGCTGGTCGGTTTCCGTCTGGAGGAGGGAGACCTGCTCAGGCAGGGGGAAGAAATAGGTGTGATCGATACGGTACAGCTTTACCTGAAGAAGCTGGAGCTGGAATCGACGATGAAATCGGTGGACAGCCGGCGGCCGGATATAGGCAAGCAGATTGCCGCGACCAAGGCCCAGATTGATGCGGCGGTACGGGAGCGGGACCGTGTGGCCAGGCTGCTGGAGGCCAATGCAGCCAACAGGCAGCAGTTGGACGACTGGAACTCACGGCTGGAAGTGCTGGAGCGTGAGCGGGATGCCCAATTGTCTTCACTGGCCAACAGCACCTCAAGTCTGGACGGACAAAGTTCGTCGGTCGCCATTCAGATAGCCCAGGTGGAAGATCAGCTGGCCAAGTGCCAAATTGCTTCTCCCATCGGCGGTACGGTTCTGGCCAAATATACAGAACAGGGTGAGATGACATCGGTAGGTAAGCCGCTGTTTAAGGTAGCGGATATGGAACATCTTTTTCTGCGTGCCTATGTCACTTCGGAACAACTGGCCGACGTAAAGCTGGGCCAGCAGGTAAAGGTGATGGCCGATTTCGGTGATGATACCCGGAGAGAGTATGCGGGGAAGATAACCTGGATAGCCGACAAGGCGGAATTCACCCCCAAGACAATTCTGACAGCCGACGAACGGGCCAATCAGGTCTATGCGGTCAAGATTGCCGTAGAGAATGACGGCTTCATCAAACTGGGAATGTATGGCGGTGTAGTCTTTTAAGGGTGAGTCTTATGGATACAGTGATAGAAGTAGGCGGGTTATACCGGAGTTATGGAAAGGTGGCAGCCTTAAAGGATGTTTCGTTTTCTATCGGTAAGGGGGAACTTTTCGGGTTTGTCGGTCCCGACGGCTCGGGGAAAAGTACACTTTTCCGGATAATGGCTACCTTGCTGGATGCCGACAAAGGGAACGTTTCTGTACTCGGCTTCGATACCCGGAAAGAATTCCGGAAAATCCGGGCCCGGATAGGATACATGCCTGGCCGCTTTTCGCTTTATCAGGATCTTTCTGTAGAAGAGAACCTGCAGTTCTTTGCCACCGTTTTCGGTACGTCCATATCAGAACACTATGAATACATCCGTGAGATTTATGAACAGATAGCTCCTTTCGCTACCCGTAGGGCTGGGGCTCTGTCGGGAGGTATGAAACAGAAACTGGCCTTATGCTGCTCCTTGATTCACGCTCCCCGGATATTGTTTCTAGATGAACCCACTACCGGGGTCGATCCGGTTTCGAGGAAAGAGTTCTGGGATATTCTGCAGATGCTGAAGGAAGAAGGAATGACACTGGTGGTCTCCACTCCCTTTATGGATGAAGCCAGCCGGTGTGACCGTATAGCCTTGCTTCAGGAAGGCAGTATATTGGGTATAGGGGCTCCGAAAGATATTCTGGAGAGGTTCGGAGATATCCTGTGTCCGCCTCCTTTGGAGCATGAGGGAAAGGAAGTTGCATCTGAGGTATTGGTGCAAGTGAAGGACCTGGTGAAGCGTTTCGGCAGCTTTACGGCAGTAGACCATATCTCCTTTGAGGTGCGGAAAGGTGAAATATTCGGTTTCCTGGGAGCCAACGGAGCCGGTAAGACTACCGCCATGCGGATTCTGTGCGGTTTGAGTCTGCCCACGGAAGGGGAAGCGACTGTTTGCGGTTTCGATGTCCGTACGCAGAGTGAAGAGATAAAACGGTGCATCGGGTATATGAGCCAGAAGTTCTCCTTGTATGAAGATCTGACCGTGCGTGAGAATGTCCGGCTGTTTGCAGGTATCTACCGGGTTCCCGAATCGGAAATCGCTTTACGGACCGAAACCATGCTGGAACGGATCGGACTGTATGGGGAACGAGATACACTGGTAGCCGACCTGCCGTTGGGATGGAAACAACGTCTGGCTTTTTCGGTGGCTATCTTCCACCGTCCGAAACTGGTGTTTCTGGATGAACCTACCGGAGGTGTCGATCCTGTAACCCGCCGGCAGTTCTGGAAGCTGATCTATGAAGCAGCGCGGGAAGGGATAACTGTTTTCGTGACTACACACTATATGGATGAAGCGGAGTATTGCGACCGTATTTCCATGATGGTAGACGGACGTATTGCAGCACTTGATACTCCTGAAGCCCTGAAGCGGCGTTATCAGGCGGAAAATATGGATGAAGTGTTCCGTAGACTGGCGGCCGGAGCCCGACGGAAAGGATAAAAGAAAGTTGGAAAGAAAAATGGAAAGGAATCTGGAAAGATGAAATCCTTTGTTGTATTCATAAAGAAAGAGTTTTTACATATCCTGCGTGACAGAAGGACGCTGCTGATATTGGTAGCAATGCCTGTCATACAGATTATTATGTTCGGCTTTGCCATTTCGACCGAAGTGAAGGATGTAAACACAGCCGTACTGGCCCCGTCTATGGATATGGATACCCGGAAACTGGTTGACCGCCTGGATGCGAGCGAATACTTTACAGTCAGGGCCATAGTCCGTACGCCAAAAGAGATAGACCGGCTGTTCCGGCAGAACAGGATAGAGCTCGCGGTAGTCTGCGCTGCCGACTGGAACCTCCGGCGTTACGGCTCGGAACAGATCCAGCTGATAGCAGATGCTACCGATCCCAATCTGGCGGTTACACGTGCGGCTTATGCGGGAAATGTATTGTCGGCTGTCTTTTCAGAAATCCGTGGAACCGGCAGTCATAATGTTCCGGACACAGGCGGATTGGATGCTGTAGTCGTATCGAACAAGCTGCTGTATAATCCTCAGATGAGGAGCTCCTATAATTTTGTGCCGGGTGTCATGGGGTTGATACTGATGATGATCTGTGCCATGATGACGTCTGTTTCCATTGTGCGTGAAAAGGAGACGGGTACGATGGAAGTGCTTCTGATCTCTCCGGTACATCCGTTTCTGATGGTCATTGCAAAAACAGTTCCGTATCTGTTCCTTTCACTGGTCAATCTGACGTCTATCCTGCTTCTGTCTGTTTATGTGATGGATGTTCCGATAGCCGGAAATCTGGCTGCCCTGTTGGGAATTTCATTTCTGTTTATTTTCGTCTCTCTGGCTTTCGGACTTTTCATATCGTGCATCACACGTACACAGGTGGCTGCCCTTCTCATTTCGGCCATGGGACTGCTGATTCCTACCATGCTCCTGTCGGGACTGATCTTTCCGGTAGAAAGTATGCCGGGTATCCTACGGGCTGTTTCCTGCCTGATACCGGCCCGTTGGTACATTGATATCGTGCGTAAGCTGATGATAGAAGGGGTTCCGTTTGTCTATGTGTGGACTGAAGCAGCCGTTCTTCTGGCTATGGCTGTGGCGTTTATGGTGCTGACGGTTGTAAAGTTCAAGAATAAGTTGGAGTAATGTAAAAGGAGGATAAGGCTATGCTGTTGCGATATCTGTTGGAAAAGGAGTTCAGGCAAATCTGGAGGAACGGTTTTCTTCCCTGGCTCATCGTGATATATCCCATTGTAATGATTCTGGTCATGCCATGGGCGGCTACGCTTGAGATTGATGATCTGCGCATTGCCGTAATAGACCATGACCGTTCGGCCTTATCGGAAAGGCTGGTGCACCGGATAGAGGCATCACCGTATTTCAAGCTGACCTCGTGGCCCGATTCCTACCGTCAGGGATTGGAGTCGATAGAGAAGGATGAAGCCGATTTGCTGCTGGAAATTCCTTATGGATTTGAGAAAGAAGTGACAAACGGTCGTAGGATACAGACTTTGGTGGCCGTCAATGCAGTCAACGGTACTAAAGGAGGGCTGGGAAGCAATTACTTGCAGCAGATTATCAGGCAGAACCAGCCAGACATATCGCTGAGGTATCTCTATAACCCGTATCTCGATTACAAGATTTTCATGATACCGGCATTGATGACAATTCTGATCGTGATGTTTTGCGGGTTCCTGCCATCGCTGAATGTAGTGGGAGAGAAGGAAAAGGGAACCATCGAGCAACTTAACGTAACCCCTGTGAGCCGCTTCCAGTTTACACTGGCCAAGCTGATCCCTTATTGGATTGTAGGTTTTCTGGTATTGAACCTTTGTCTGGTACTGACAGGCTTCATATACGGCTTCTGGCCACAGGGCAACCTGCTGCTCATTTATCTGATAACGGTTGTATTTTCACTGGTCATGTCTGGCTTGGGACTGGTTATATCCAACTATTCGGCTACCATGCAGCAGGCCATGTTCGTGATGTGGTTCTGCATGCTGATCTTTATTCTGATGAGCGGACTGTTTACGCCGATAGGAAGTATGCCCGGATGGGCACAGTATATAACCAGCCTGAATCCTCTCCGTTATTTTGTGGAATCGATGAGGATGGTGTACCTGAAAGGAAGCGGTATAGCCGATATTGCGGTCCGTCTGTATGTATTGTCGGGTATGGCGGCTGTGTGCTATTTCTGGGCGATAGTCAGTTACCGGAAACAGAAATAGCAATGTTCAGAAATATTTTCTGAAAGCTTCATCCGAATATTAATATAAACTGTTCCGGCCGGAAGATGAAAGCCTTTTACAAAATGCCTTCATCTTCCGGCCGGAATACTTCTCCTTTCACCGTTCTTACCATGGATTTCAGAACAGAATGCGCAGTTTTTTTACTCTCAATAGCTCAGTCTTATTCCTGCAAAGGCGGAGCGTGGCATTCCCGGGCCATAGATATAGCCGGAATCCCGTTTAGGACCCTGGTCGAAATTCTTCTGGTAGGAATTGAACAGGTTCTGCACTCCGGCGTTGATCTGCAGGTCTATGTTTTTGTAGAGTTTGAAGTCATAGCTTACTTTAAGCCCCACATCCATGAAATGGGGAGTGGTTTCCGTACGGTTCTCCGCTATATATCCGGAGTGGTGTTCCACCAGCATACTGCCTGTATAGGTTCCGGACAGGGCAAATGTAAGGGGACGTATCGGGTTATAGGTCATCGTAAAGTATCCGTAGGCATCCGGTGTACGGAACATACGTTTTTCGAGCGGAACGTTCGGGTCGCCTTCACTCCAGGAACGGGCTTTCTTGTATTCAGCCTTCTGGAATGTGAATCCTCCCTGGAATTGCCAGACATTGCGCCATGCCAGTTTCCCTTCGAGGGTGAGCCCGTAGACTGCCGCTCCTTCTTCGTTTCCGCGTTCGATGACCAGCACTCCGTTTTCCACACCCAGATCGGTCAGGGCAAATACATCCGACAGGTCGGTATAGAAGCCCTCAACCAGCAGATTTCCCTGCCAATCGCCCCAGCTGCGGTACATGTCGGCCGAAAGGCTGAAACTCTGTGACTTCTCTTCTTTCAGGTCGTCTGCCAGCCGTATCATGGATACGTTTCCGCCTACATTCGCTATGTGGAGGTCTTCGTCGAAGGCCTGGGGAGCCCGGAACCCGAACGAGTAGCTGGCGCGTAGGTTGATGTTTTCGGTAGGATTGTAGCGCAGGTTGACACGGGGACTGAATACCGGATGGTCCAGCAGGTTGTGTTTGTCCAGGCGTCCTCCGATGAGGAAGCTCCATTGTTCATTCTTCCACTCGTTCTGTGCGAAGGCGCTGATGATGCGCACCTCCTGATGGGTGTAACGCTGGTAGCCCCACATGTTGTCTTTCAGATTGTCCTGGTTGTATTCTATCCCTGCAGTCAGATCGGCAGGCATGAACAGACAGCGGCCGAAGCGGTAGCTGTACTGTGTTCCTGCCACCCATGTCAGGTCGGTTGTGGCTCCATAGGCGTTCAGGTCCTGTCCCCCTCCGTAATAACTGTCGCGCTTGATGTGCTGTGCCGATGCGTAGATACCTAGACGGTGCTTTTCATCGGGTGAGAAGTAGTCGAATTTCAAGCCTCCCGTATTGATGCTGTGCTCTACCTGTTCGGCGATGTTCGCTTCATGCGCAGGACGGTCCAGCATGTCACCTCCCCGGCGGAATTCCTGCAGATGATGATATTCGAAAGTCAGTTTCGAGTAATTCCCGGTCTTGATGTACGACCGGAATCCTATCGTCTGGTTCTCCAGTTTGGGAAGTTCGGTATATCCGTCGCCGTCATGGTCGTACCCGCTGCGTTCCCGGTTCTGTCCGAAAACGGCCAGACCCAGTTTCTGGTTATCTGTAACCAGTGAAGCGTTAAATGTGGTATTGTTTTCGAAATCATTGAAACCGCCTATACCGGTCAGTGTATGTGTAAACTGTGCCGAGTTCCGTATCGGTTCTTTTGTGATGATGTTGACGGTTCCGGCAATGGCCGACGATCCGAAGAGGGCAGAACCTCCTCCACGCATCACTTCCACCCGGTCTATCATGTTGGCTGGAATCTGTTCCAGTCCGTATACGCCCGACAATGCGCTGAATACAGGGCGTGAATCGATCAGAATCTGTGTATACGGTCCGTCCAGTCCGTTGATACGTACCTGCTGGAATCCGCAGTTCTGACAGTTGTTTTCCACACGGACACCCGGCTGGAAATTCAGGCCTTGCGCCAGGCACGAGGAATTGGTGTTTTCGAAAGTCTTTACCGAAACGACATTGACAAGGGTAGGGGCAGTACGGCGGGTAGTCTCGTTACGGTTGGCCGAAACCACCACTCCGTCCAGGGCCACCATGTCTTCTTCTATCTCGAAGTTCATTTCAAGGCTTTTCCCTCTTGTCAGTCTGACTTCCTGCCGTACCGTCTTGTATCCGACGGACGCCACTTCCAGTGTGAAGTCTCCTTCGGGCAGATTCTTCAGGAAATAATGTCCGGTTGCGTCAGTGGTAGTACCGATAGTTGTTCCTTTCAAGGCTACCGTAACATAAGCCAGGTGCTCACGGGTATGTTTGTCTATTACATGTCCGATAATATTGGCGTCCGTTTCCTTCTGTTCATAGGCAGACGCGTATTGGGGGAGCAACATACCGATTGCCCCCAATAAAAAGATATAGATTGTTTTCATCTTGATATAGGTTTTGTCTGTAAAATAAAAAGTAGTTTTATACCGGTTTACAAACAAAAGACAGGAGGGGCTCTTGAACGGACGCCCTGTAACGGGCGGATGGGTAGATTACATACATATGCAAACAGGATTACAGCCAGTGGAACCAGCCATTGGGGCAGTATGCTTTCAGTGTATGTTTCTCCCGAGGTGTAGAAAAAGGAAAGGAAAAAGATTGTCTCAAGCTGAGACTCTGTATGGTTATGTGCGGACTTGAATGGGTGCGAATGGGCCACAACGACTCCGTTCACCACATGGAAATGGGTAAACAGGGAAATGCTGCACCAATACATGGAAAAAAGCAGCAGCAGGAATATTCCCGTTTTCCTGTATCTGTCTGTTTGAGTCTTTCGCACAGTTACCGTCTGTTTTTTGATTCAGGCTCGAGTCCGGATTCTGACTGATTTTTTAGATATGCGATTTGAAGGAGATTATTTTTAGGTAATAACTCCCGGAATAATAGTCCGGGAGCTTGTTTTTAATCATTCGGCCGTTGCCTTTTCTTCAAGTTCAATGTTTATTGCGGTATTATCCCATTTATTCATCTTTTGTGTTCCTAAATCAATCAAGAAGCCTGGCCAGAATAATATATTCCATAGGCAAGCGTTATTAAAAGTAGATTCAAGCACTAGAGGTGAAGGCTTATATCCTTCTTTCTTTGCAAGAAGGGTTTTATCTTCACGTTTTTTCTTGATTTGGATGGTTGTTACTTCATCCGATCCTATTTCTCCAAGCTTCATGTTGTTGCTTGCATCATAAATTTTTGTTCCTTCAGGACCGGTAAAGGTGATGGCTTGCTTAGAACTACTGAATAATGTGCAGCACGATGAAAATGTAATGGCTGCA
>ULQU01019378.1_pt1 | contig 23424 bp, 24 predicted proteins | sample 1954841 | NCBI WGS metagenome assembly ULQU01 (sample SAMEA4835664, study PRJEB28245) | human gut metagenome | biome: gut microbiome; material: fecal sample | place: Denmark | collected 2008
GATGCATCCAGTTATCTTTGTATATGTATGCCAACAGTTGCAGCATAGAAGCATTTTTACTCCATTTGGCATATCTGTCTTCTGAATTCAAGGTCGGAGCCACATACATACATAAGTATAGTCAAGTCGGCTTTATTTTCCGGTATTTCCGGTTCTTTTACAGGATTACCTGTTGTGTCATCTTCTGCGATATCAACATTCGGGTGTTCTGCCTTTTTGTATGCTTTTTTCATCGAACAACCGCACAATACCGGCACCATTGCCAGAACTGCAAATAATATTTTTTTCATATGTGTCTCCTCTTTCAATATCCTTATGCTATTTATTATTGCATATACTTATGCGTAAACAAGGTAGAGAATCCCGGGCCAGCTTATTGGAATTCTCTACCCAAATGGCGGGAAACTCGGAAAAGGGTAGAGATTTCCGGGGCTGCTTCTTGAGAATCTCTACCCAAACAACACAAATCGGCAAAATAGGTAGAGATTCCCGGGGCTGCTTATTGGAATTCTCTACCCAAATGGCGGGAAACTCGGAAAATGGTAGAGATTCCCAGGCCCAGCTTATTGAGAATCTCTACCCAAACAGCGCAAATCGGCAAAATATGGTAGAGATTCCCGGTCCAGCTTATTGGAATTCTCTACCCAAATGGCGCAAAACTCGGAAAAGGGTAGAGATTTCCGGGGCTGCTTGTTAGGAATCTCTACCCAAACAGCGCAAATCGGCAAAATAGGTAGAGATTCCAAGTTCCGCCGTCCGCTTTCTTGCTTCCACGCACCAATAAACCGATATCCCAATTACAACATGTTCCTCTTCCCACTTCTTAGTAGCCGAATCATATATTGTTATTCTTAACTTTACCTGCTACAAATGTGATAGTTATTAGACTTTGTTGCTTTTAGCCAACTTATCTCTCGTAGCCTAGCCTTATATGTGATTTCTGTCCGTCAGACCAGAGATTTGCTTACAGCTTCCTTCAGATTCCACCTCGCAATAGACACCCTTGCTGTTCAGCTATACACTTCCCACTATCCGGGCGTGTTCGAGACTTTCACCCGTTAGAACGTGCCCATGGCGCGCAAACTAAAAATGGACTTCAAATTTAATTGAAGTCCATTCTGTATTTATTCACCGTTTGTCTGGTCTGACAATTTTTTCATATATGAATTGAAAATTATCTCTGCATCTTCTTTAGTATCTGCATCAACCAGATATTTAGTGCCTGCATCTTCATCCCAGATTTCGATAATAATCTGCCCTGTTTCCCTGTTGTATATGAATCGGTATAGAACAATAGTACTTAAATCTTCTATTCCACCGTTTTCATTGTATTTCGTTACAGTAGCATAAAAAAAGATTTTACAGAAATCTTTTGACATATCAACCGATATAACAGGCCTGTTTCCCGTTAATTTTCCGTAATCCTCTACGCTTAATACTCCGTCTGCTTTCTTATTGCGAACTAACAGGTCAATATACCAACTGATATTTTCTCTTTCCCATTCCTTGGTAACTGTATTGTATACATATCCCTTTCCTCCTGTATTAAACCTTGCGTATTTAGAAATTATATGTATCCCTGTGGAATTGAGAAATACCATTACCGCTATCTGAAGCACCACGACTATTGCAAGAATAGTCGACAGAATAATTATCCATGTTTTTTTCATATCTTTGTCCTCCCTGTATATCTATATTGTCACATATGCTATGTTAATCGATGTGCTGCCTTTTCAACCGTTGAGTAAAAACATTTAGTAATCAAATATGTAAATTCATTAATACTCATTAAGATTATTACCGGCATAGACCTGAGTGTACCTTTTACTAGTCCACCTTATGCCACTCACGTATCCGGAGTCATCTGCCCTTACTGAAACACAACGTGGTATAACCGCCATCACCACGTTCAAAACAATTACTATTAATTGTTTACCCAATATCACCTCTCCTTTTTTCACGATAAACTACTGATACTTTTATGTTATCATATATCTTAACGAATGTCCACATTTCAAGTCAGTTTTTTCATTTTCTTCCTATGCTTGAAACGTGTATCCTTACCTGCTGCCGATAATCGCTTTGAACTGTTCCATACGGACATTCCTTGTATTCTGTTCCTCACTTTCAAGCTCACCCTGTTCATGCTCCATATGTATAGGTATTATATCCGCTTTTGTCTGTGCTGCAAGTCCGGCACTTTTCAAAAAAGCGGCTACCGTTTCCGATAGCCGCCGTGTGAGTTATACTACTTTGTTAGCTGTTGTGCTTTTTCTTTTTGCTGACAACCGTTGTGCCGATAACAGCTCCTCCGCTGGCAAGCAGCAGTGCGATCCACAGCATGAGGTTGCTGTTGTCGCCGGTCTGAGGATACTTCGGCAGTTTCGCCGTTACGGTGTCGGCCTTGGCGATTTCCTTGGTGCCGTCTTTGTCACTGTAATACTTTCCGCAGCCGCTGCAGTACCAATACTCGATATTACCCTCGGAATCCTCGGTGGACACCTTTGCCGGGAAATGCTTTAAGTCGGTGTGGTTGGAGATTATCTTTCCGCAGATATCACATTTGTGATTTTTATCCTCATCGGTACAATTATCCGTTTCGACGCCTTCCGTACAGCCGTCTGCCGTGCATTGGCGGGTGTGTGTGCCATCGCCGTTTGATGTCCAGTCACCGAAGGTATGCCCGTCGTTGACCGTTACGGTCATCTCGGCGGTGTTGCCCGCCTTGTCGGTGACAACGATTTTCTGCCCGCCGTCTGCCGGAGAGAGGACAAAGCTGCCGTTTTCATCAAGCGTGACCTCCGTTCCGTTTACAGTGACGGTGCTGATATGCTTCTCGTCAACGGTGACCGTCTGCGCCTCGCAGTAGGTCTTGCCGTTTTCTATGCCGGTGATAACCGGGCTTGTTCCGTCAAGAACGATACCGTCCGAGCAAATGTAGTCCGTATTGCCCGCCTTATCGGTCAGTCTGACATAGATAATATATTCGTTATCAGGGTCAATGCAAAACGGTGCGGTGTACGTTGTGAAGGTCATGCCGTCAAGCTCAGCTTTTGTCAATTCCTTATCTGACAGCAGATATTCAACCGTTACCATCTCGCCGCTGTTGTCGGCTGCGGTGATCGTCACCTCCTGCGCGCCCTTAAAGAACAGACCGAAGGTGATATTGTTGAGGAACGCTTTCCAACTGTTATTACTGATTTTAATTTCACCCGTGGGCTTTTTGATGTCTTTCCATTTCGCCTTAATTGTGATGTTTTCCGCAGGCATGGTCGCGGGAATTTCCATGTCCCAGCCGATAAAGGTGTAGCCCTCTCTTGTCGGGTCGGCAGGAGCGGTGATCGCCGTGTCGTAATCCTGTGTAATCGGCGCAATTTCACTGCCGCCTACAGTGTCAAAGGTTATTGTGTACCGGTTTATTACCCACTGCGCATACAGGGTGCAGTTTTCCGTCTTGTCATACCGGCTTGTGCCTTTGCCATCGCTATTACCGTAGCATTTGCCTTCAACCGGGGCATCATACCAGCCACGGAAAAAGTAACCGGTGCGCATTGGCACGGGCATATCGCCGAGCTGCTCGCCATAGGTGACGGCCATAGTTTTTTCTATCACCTCGCTGCCACCTGTGGAATCAAAGGTCACCGTGTAGTGGTGCCTCCTGTATATTCTGACTGTCGCCGTAGTTTCGTTTCCCGCGTTGTCAGTCGCGACCACGGTATATTCCGCTCCTGCGTCATTGTTGCCGCCGTCGGGTGCGGAGAGAGAATAGGTGGGACCGTCTTGCGGCTCGCCGTTGATGGTCACCGACTTGATGCCGGAGGACGTCTCTCCCGATGCAGCCGGGTCGCTCACGGTGAAGGTGTACGCGCCGGGATTTCCATCGATGTTATCCTCGACGGTGTAGCTTTCGCCGTCCGTCAGAGTTTCCATAACTGGGGCTTTCGTGTCCCTCTCAAGCACATGACCGCACACAGTGCAGAGCTGCTTCTGATTGCTCCAGTCGCCGGGAATATGTTTGTCGTTTTGTTTGGACATTTCCGCGGCGGGGTCCCGAGCGCCGCATTTCTTACAGGCCCAGATGTGGCAGCCGTCCCTGTCTGTCCAGCCCAATTCATGGCTGCATGTGCTTTCATAGCAGCGCAACTCCAGCTTGCCGATCACACGGCCGTAATTGCAGGCATACGGCAGGCTCAGCCGCTGCAGGTCCACGTGCCCGTTTTCGTTGGGGATGAGAAGCTCCGTCGTGGTTCCCCAGCCCCATTCATACTGTCCCTGACTGCGGCGCCACTGCCACCCTGTCGCGCTCAGCTGCACGGTCTTCCCGTCCGAGGCTCCGATTTTGACGTTCTCTTCATGAAGCAGTCCAAACTCCGGGTTGAACAGCACCGACGTCCAGCCTAAACGGTTTGAGCCTCTTCCGACCGCGACTGCAGGACCACCGCTAATGGCTGCGTCTTCATACTGGGGGTTCGGGTAAAGCGGGAGGGACTGCGCAGTAAGCGTTGTGTCCTTGATCAGAATGTTCCCGCTGTCGCCGTTCATGCCCCCGCCGATGCCCGCGCCCCACCAGCCTTGCGCCATCACTTCGCCGCCGGTGATGGAAATGTCACGGCCCGAACCGTTTCTTCCGCCGCCGATGCCCGCGCCGGCATAGTTACTCCAAGCGTTGACCGTTCCACCGGAAATCTCGATATGATACGCATCTTCCGAGTTGTTCTGTCCGTCTTGATCGCCGCTGCCGATTCCGGCTCCGCATGTCGAGCTGCCGGCATTCACCGTGCCGCCCTTGATATAAATATAGCGTCCGACGCCGCCCTGACCGCCGCCGATCCCTGCGCCTTGCGAAACGGATCTCGCCGTCAGCTTGCCGGAATACACATAAATCCACTCGCCGACGCCGCCGCCCTGACCGCCGCCGATACCCGCACCGAAAGCGCCGCTGGTCGCAAGAATCTCACCGCCATAGATATCCGTCGCCAGAGAGCCGAAATGAAGGTTCATGCCGTGTCCCTGCGAGAAATTCTTGATTCCGACCTTTGAGCCTCCGATGCCGGCGCCATAAGTGCCGCCCTGACACGTGAGCTTTGTCCCCGTCTGCACCAAAACCCGGAGATAACCATCGGTTTTGTTTTTCTGCAGTGCGGCGAAGTTCTCCGCGCCGATCAACTCGCTGTCGTTGCCGATAAAGTACAGACAGGCAGAGGCACCGCCGTAAAGCTCGATGGCAGGGCCGTCCTCGGGTGCCTGAATGCGGACGCCGTCCAGAAAGATGTGCGGTGTATTGTTCTTGCCATCAATTTTGATCCGGTATTGAAAATACCAGTTCGGATCTGCGGAGCCCTTGATCAGATAGGTCTTGCTGTCCTTGATTTTTAATTCTCCGCTCTGCTTCGTAAGGTCCACTGTCTTGTCAAACGTCGTTGGGACGGAAAGCTTGACATCCGGTAGCTCACCTGCGGCAAAAACCGTTATCGGCACAAGGCAGAACAGCATACATAGGGCGAGCAGGATACTAAGTATTCGTTTCTTCATATTTTATTACCTCCGTTTTCGTGTATATCTGCTCAGTCAAGAGCGGTGATTGTAACAGAGCCTCTGAATGAAAGCAGATAGGTTTTGTAATCACCTTGCTCCAGCGAAAATTTGAGTTCAACATCGTTTATCGCGCCGGTAAGGTCATATATTCTGTTGAAGCAGAGAGAATTTGATCCCCTGCCGTCTTGTTCTATCAGTGTAATATATCTGCAATAGTCATCATCGTAACCGTCAGTCATCTGAACGGAATAGTTTCCGCTATTATCATTTGTTATCGCATTAACCATGCCGCTTACACACACATTGTAGGTATGTCCTTTTTTCAGCCTGAGTATTGTTCCGTTGTACGATATAAGCCCGCCGCGGTTATGCATTTCCCGATAGTACAGGGGAACTGCACCGTCTGAAAGATGGGTTGACGGTACATACCCCGTGCCGTAAAAATACCCGGAGCTTCCGCCGTTCTGACCGGGGTCGCCCTTGTCGCCTTTGTCCCCCTTATCTCCCTTGTCTCCCTTTTCGCCGGGGTCACCTTTGTCGCCCTTATCACCCTTTTCGCCGTCAACACCGTCAGCACCGTCAATGCCTGCGGCTTTTACGGCTGTGTCGATTTCTCCGATCCACCAGTTGCCGTTTTCGCCGATAAACGGGGTGTTACCGTCTTTGCCGTCAGAGCCGTTTTGTCCGTTTGTGCCGTCCGCACCGTCCCTGCCGTCTTGCCCGTTTATGCCGTCTTTACCGTCAACGCCGTCTCTGCCATCCGCACCTTTTAATGCGGTAAGGTCGTAGAGGTTCAGCCATATTTCATCGCCGACATAGCGCCATTGCAATGTGTTTTCGTTCACGTGGAACTCCGGCGTTTTTCCGTTTGCTCCGTCCTTACCGTTCTGTCCGGTGGGGCCTGTGATGTCGGCTATCGCCACAAGATTCTGCCACTCATCGCCCTCATAGTGCCACTGTATGTATTCCGTTGCTCTTTGTACTTCTATGCTTTTGCCATTAATGCCGTCTTTACCGTTGGCTCCGTCCTTGCCGTTTTCTCCGGCAGCGCCCCGCAGCTCGGTAAGCGCCACAAGGTCGCGCCAATCGGTTTCATCGCTGTATTTCCACTGGATCGCCGTGCCGTTGTTCCGCACCTCCGGCAGTGCAGTGTCGGTTTTTGCCGCCTTGCTCCATCCTATGGCAAGCACGATGCAAAGCACCAAAAGAACGGCGCAAAGCGCCAAAAGTGAGCCTGTGAGTAGTTTTTTCCCTGTTTTCATCTTCTTTCCTCCGTTCGGAATTGTTATTACGGCGGAGTTTTGCACCGCTGCCCGCGCCGTAAATGAGCGGCGGCTGACCGGCTTATGCTTGGTTTGCTTTGTACTTATCCACGAACAGGGCAACCCCCTGCTTTAAGATCTCCATCTGGGATTTCAGGTAATATTCGTCCTCGAACATCGCATAGTGTACACAGGCGCGGACGAATGTAAAAATCAGCGGCGTGATTATCGTGTACGGAATACCTATCTTCGGCTCAAGCCGCTTGGCATACTCGGTATAGCGCTCGTTGACACCCTCAAAAAACTTCTTGCCGTGCTCGATGTACTTCGGATGAGTATAGATCTGATACATCAGCCGATATTTTTTTCCATGCTTTTTAGCCGTCCAGTAGGGAACCTCCTTCACAAACCGGACAACATCCTCGGGGTCGGTGGGTGCCATCTCCATAAAGTCGTCCTCGACCTTTTCCATACAGTATGCCGTTGACTCGATGATCAGTTCGTCGAGGTTTTTAAAATAAGAATAAAGATTTGCCTTTGTGCATCCGCATGCATCGGCAAGCGCTTTGATCCCGGTGCCCGTGAGCCCGTTTTCAGCATAACATTCAAAGCACTTTTCCATTATTTCGCGTTTGCGCTCATTGTGCTGTTGCTCGGTTGTTTTCATGTTGCTTCTCTCCTTTGTATATACCGACCGTTCGTTTATGATTATAATAGCATAGAATTGTGATAATTTCAAGAGCAGTCTGCAAAAAGCGTGATAAAAAAGGACAGCCCTACATCTGTTGACTGTCCTATCCGTTATGTGTTATATTTTTACAGTTTTTTCATTTTCTTCCTATGCTTGAAACGTGTATCCTTACCTGCTGCCGCCTCTTTGCCCGACCGCTGGCAGCTACGTATTGTTTCATCAAGCTTCTTATAGCGTTCCTCTGCCGCCTCATCATTCACGCGAAAAAGATAGTCCATTTCCTTTACCACTTTTTCATGAAGTTCCACATTATTTTCCTTAAGGGCTTCCGTGAGAATGCTGCCGATAATCGCTTTGAACTGTTCCATACGGACATCCCTTGTATTCTGTTCCTCACTTTCAAGCTCTCCCTGTTCATGCTCCATATGTATAGGTATTATATCCGCTTTTCCAAAAATCTCGGTTTTGATTGCCTTAAGCTGATAACCCTTATTTTTCATTTCCTTAGCTTTCTGGAAAATTTCAATTTCTGTATCTGTATAATAACGATGTCCCAATTCATTCCTTGGGATTTTCATGCCAAGCTCTTCTTCCCAATACCGGAGTACATGCGCCTCCAGACCTGTGATTGCAGAAGCTTCTGAAATTAAATATCTTTTCATAATATGTCCCCTTAATTTTTTCACTAATTATACCATCCCATATGGGGAAAAAAATATTTTTTCTTCGACTTACTTTTACAAAAAAAGAGCAAGTATGACACTTACTCTTCTTCGTGATTATATTGAACTTCCAAATCCGCAAATTTTGTTAAATCTCCAATCCATGCAAGGTCAATAGTTCCTGTAGGACCGTTTCTTTGTTTGGCTATGATTATCTCGGCTTTGCCTTTGTTATCAGCATTGTCTTTGTGATAATACTCATCCCTGTATATGAACATAACAACGTCCGCATCCTGCTCGATGGCACCTGACTCTCGCAAATCCGAAAGCATAGGTCTTTTATTATCTCTTGCTTCAACAGCACGACTTAACTGGGATAATGCGATTACAGGAACATTAAGCTCCCTTGCAATCCCTTTCAATGCTCTTGAAATCTCCGATACTTCCTGCTGTCTTGATTCGCTTCTGCCACCTGCTGTCATAAGCTGTATGTAGTCGATTATTATAAGACCGAGATTATTATCTCTCTTGAACTTACGGCATTTGTTACGCAATGCTCCAATGGAAATTCCCGGTGTATCATCAATTATAAGGTGGGACATACCTACCCTTGAAGCACCCTCTGATACGCTGCTCCATTCTGCCGGGCTCATGCTTCCCGTTCTTATATTTTTGGAATCAACCTTGGATTCCATAGAGATTAGACGGTTGACAAGCTGGACTTTTGACATTTCCAGACTGAATATGGCAGTTGTTGTCTTATTTTTAACAGAAACATACTGTGCAATATTAAGGACAAATGCCGTTTTACCCATGGATGGTCTTGCCGCAACAAGAATAAAATCCGAGTTCTGAAGTCCTGCTGTTTTGTAGTCAAGATGTTTAAAACCTGTGGCAATTCCCGTAATTTTACCGCCTGCCTTGGATGCCGCATCCATCCTGTCAAGTGCTTCAATAACAACATCGCTTATAGGTGTTATCTCCTCACTTGTCCCGCTGTTCTTTACTGCGGTAATATCCTTTTCCGCATCGGCAAGTATGTTATCCACTTCATCCTTGCAATCATAACATTCATTTTCTATTTTCTGTGCGACCTTAATCATATTGCGCAGGACAGATTTTTCCTTTACAATCTTGGCATAACCCTTAATGTTGGCGGACGTTGCCACTACATTAAGAATTTCCCTTAAAAAATCAATTCCTGCCAGTTCCTCCGGTGCGCCCATCTGTTTTAATTTGTCCTGCACCTGAACAATGTCTGCCGGCTTATTTTCCTTATCCAGCTCCGTTATTGCCTGAAACATGATTCCATACTGGCCGGTATAAAAATCGTCCTTAGTAAGCATATCCGATGCTATTCCTATGGCATCTTTATCCATAAGCATTGATGAAATCACGGACTGTTCGGCAACTGTACTATGGGGCATAATACGCTTTAAAAGTGGTTCATCCATACTTCTATGCCTCTCTGACTCTTACATTCAGCTTTCCAACAACATCTTTATGAAGCTTTACGCTTACAATTGTAGTTCCCACACTTCTGATTGGCTCATCAAGAACAATTTTTTTCTTATCTATTTCCATTCCATGCTGTTCCTTAAAAGCAGTTGCAATTTCCTTAGATGATACTGAACCGAAAGTTCTTCCGTCTTTTCCTGATTTAATAGAAACAATTACTTCCATGTCCGCCATTTTTGCTGCAAAAGCCTTGGCTTCTTCAAGCTGCTCTTTAGCAACCTTTTCTTCATGTGCCTTCTGTAATTTAAGGTCATTAAGGTTTTTGGATGTTGCTTCAACTCCGAGTTTCTTAGGGAGAATACAATTTCTTGCATATCCGTCACTGACATCCACTGTCTGTCCTTTTTTTCCAAGTGCTTTAACATCCTGTAATAATATAACTTTCATTAAATTGCTCCTTCCGTTTCCATTGTATCTATTGTCTTTTTAACAAGTGTTATGGCATCCTCCAATGACATATCCTTAAGCTGTGCGCCTGCGATTGTCATATGTCCGCCGCCGCCAAGCCTTTCCATAATAAGCTGTACATTAACTTCGTCTATAGACCTTGCGCTAAGGTATATTGTATCGTTGTAATATGTAAAAACAATTGATGCTTTTATTCCCGTAATGTTAAGAAGTTCATTGGCAGCCTGTGCTCCTACAATAGTAGGGCTTTGTAATCCCGAACTTGGGCATACGGAAAGTGCATAGTGCTTATACACCTCAGCATGTCTTACCGTCTCTGCTTTTGCCTTGTATTCGTTCATATCGCCACGCAGAAGTTTTCTTACTCTTACAATATCTGCACCGTTACGTCGTAAAAATGCTGCCGCTTCAAAAGTTCTTGCCCCTGCTTTATTGGTAAAGTTATTGGTATCAATAACTATTCCGGCATACAAAGTATCTGCCTCTATTGATTTAATTCTGATATTATCGCAAATATACTGAAGTATCTCCGCAACCATTTCACATGCGGATGATGCGTATGGTTCTACATAGGAAAGTGTTGCATTCTCAATCTGGTCATCAGCCTGACGATGATGGTCAATAACCACCGTCTGTCTGCATTTGCCAATCAATTCCGGACATTCCGTATAATTAGCCCTGTTTACATCAACAACAACAAGTAATGTATTGCTTCCTACCTTTGCCAGTGCTTCCTCGCTCTTTACAAAAAGATCAGGACTGTATTCCTGGCTGTTCTTATACAAATCAATTATAGGCAGTAATGATGTCGTTAAGTCATTAAGAACGATATGTGCTTTCTTTGAAAAAATTCTTGCCGCCGTGTATATACCGACTGCCGCTCCCACGGCATCTACGTCACTGATTTTATGTCCCATAATGATTACATTATCGGTACCCTCTAAAAGTTCACGGAGTGCGTGAGCCTTGACGCGGGCTCTTACTCTCGTATTCTTCTCAAGGGAATTACTCTTTCCGCCGTAATAAGTTACCTTATTGCCATCTCTGACAACGGTCTGATCACCACCTCGTCCAAGTGCCAGATCAATTGCTGCTCTTGCCATTTCATAGTTCTTAAGGAATGATCCGTTCATGGCTCCGATTCCTATACTAAGCGTAACTGCCATATCATTTCCGATATTGACGGACTTAACCTCCTCAAGAATGGCAAAACGTTCTTCTTTAAGTTTTTCAAGGAATTTATAACGCATTACCACGAAATATTTATCTTTTTCAAGTTTTCTTACAATGCCTTCACCTGCAGTAATATACTTATTAATCTTACGGTCTACAAGGGCTATTAAAAGCGAACGGCGGACTTCGTCGATACTTTCAAGTGCCTCATCATAATTGTCTATATATATAAGTGCCGCAACAAAACGTTCATCATGCAGTTCTTTTCTGCAGGCTGTTATCTCAGTCTCGTCAATAAAATATATGGCATACAAATCAGATGATGCTCCCGCTATAAGGATATTAACGTCAACCGGGGAATCCGACATGTCAATTTTCTCGGTAAAAACCTTATATATTCTGTTGCCAATTGCAACATTACATTCCTGTAAATTCTTACCCGGTTCAATCTGTATCTTGGAAAGTTCGGGAATTACCGTACTTATGTTCTTCCGGTAGTTGTCCTTGCCAACAATTGCACCAAGAGAATTATTAAGCCAGAGTATTTTGCCCTGATTATCCAGAAGACCGTATGGAACCTTAAATTCATCCAACAACTTCTTTTGCATCTGTGCGTATCCTGAGGCAAAATCCATAAGTGCCTTAGATATAGCAACATGCTTATTAAATATCATAAAAAGAAGCCATACAAAATATGCCAACACCGCTATTGAAACAACGATTCCCGCCCTGACACTTATAAAATATACCATTATATTCATAACAGCAAATACAATACCTGCTATAATCGGATATCTAAGATATAAATTTAACAGATTACGTAATCTCTTTTCTTTCCCTGCCATGTCATATCTCCTAAAGCTATAGATACCTCATTATATCACACCGGTAATTTTTTTTCCATACATAAAAATAGCCCCATGACTCGGATATGAACCATGGGGTTATGTTAATCAGATATAATTAATCAAGTGTGTAAGGTAAGATTGCAATCTGTCTTGCTCTCTTAACTGCAACTGTAAGTGCTCTCTGATGTTTTGCACATGTACCTGTAATTCTTCTAGGAAGAATCTTACCTCTTTCAGATACAAATCTTTTTAATTTATTAGCATCTTTGTAATCGATTACGTTAGTTGAATCGGCACAAAATACACAAACTTTTTTTCTTCTACGGTTGATTCTCTTCTTCATTGGAGCATCTGTTCCGCGGTTTTCTCTTGGATTAGGCATTTCTAGACCTCCTTAATTCTCTAAAATGGCAATCCCTCATCCTCAACGCCGTCAGGAATGTTCATAAATCCATCTCCTGCAGCACTTGGTTCAGGTCTGCCTGCTGCCTGTGAATATCCCCCTTCACCGGCACTATTCTTGCTCTCTGCAAATTCCTGTTCTTCAATTACAACATCTGTTGTATAAACTTTCTGTCCATCCCTATTAGTGTAGCTTCCGGTCTGTATACGACCTGTTACAGCTATCTTGGTTCCCTGATGAAGGTATTTCTCCGCAAACTCTGCTGCTCTGTCAAATGCTACACAGGAAATAAAATCTGCTGTCTGTTCTCCACCGTCACTACGGCGTCTTCTGTCTACTGCTAATGTATATCTGGCAACTGTAGTCTGTCTCTCACCAGATGAATAACTGATATTAGGATCTCTTGTTAAACGTCCCATTAAGATTACTTTGTTCATAATCTGCCTCCTCTACGGCATATGCCGTTAAGCTTCTATTCTTCTACGTTAACGCATAAGAATCTGAGAACGTTGTCCATGATACGAAGTTCTGAAGCAATTGCGTTAGGGAACTCTGCTACTGCGTCAATACTAAAGAAGTAGTAGAATGCTTCATTCATCTTCTGAATCTCATAAGCTAATTTCTTCTTGCCGGCTTCATCAACAGCTGTGATTGTTCCACCACACTTTGCAACAAGTTCCTTAACTTTCTCGATGACTGCTGTTCTTACATCGTCCTCTGTCATTGCGTTAACAACAACTGTTAATTCATACTTATTCATGCTGTACTGCACCTCCTTCTGGTCTATTGGCTTTCTATCTTAGTAGAAAGCAAGGAATATAAATCAATATATCACGAAGATATATGATACCATAATAAAAAAAACGTGGCAAGTCCAATTATTGTACTTTTTTAATAGATTTTGTATTTTTTTCAACTATTCTTCTTGCAATCATTATCTCATGTCCGCATCCCACACATTTCAACCTGAAATCGGCTCCGACACGCATGACTTCCCATTCATAACATCCGCAGGGATGGGGCTTTTTCATTTTAATAATATCGTTCACTTCAAAATCCATATTAACACCTGCCTTATACTCAAAACCGGCAAAACGCTTCCGGATAAAAATATAACACCGACCACAAATGTAATCGATGTCATTATTATCTCTGATATAGAGGCGAGTGACGGATTTGAACCGACGATCAGGGTGTTGCAGACCCACGCCTTACCACTTGGCTAACTCGCCATATCTGTTTCAACAGCTTTTGTAGTATATCAGAGAAACTTTATTACGTCAAGAGTTTTTTCAAAAATTATCGTCTCAAAATACATCCAAGTTACTTAGGTCTTCACTTCCCATAAGTCTGGTCATCCGAAATATGCAATGCCGTCTGGAATAATTTTGCTATAAGCGGTCCTGCTTTTTCAAAACAGTCTTTGTCAACGCCTGTAATATCCGCTCCGCCCTCCTTAAGACTTGAGTATCTGTCCATATTTAAAGGTGTCAGACCTTTCTCGTCAAACATATAGACTCTTCCGGGCTCAAGGAATTTATCATCAGACACCATCGTAAACCTGCCGGTCAAATAATCACTGTCAGGTGACATTCCCATTTCCTGCCATGCAAGAGTCATTGTATAATGATATCCGTCATTTTCCTTAGTTACACTGTCACATCCAAGTGCCATATAATTGCCTTCACGTTTAACGGTTTTATCGATTACTTCCTGTTTTTCTTTGCCTTTTAGTCCCTTTGTTTTTTCATATAACACTCTGTACTGGTTAAAAATCAGCACCAGTGCAATAGCAAGGCTTATCGAAGTCCCTAAATAACGTTTGTCAGACGCAAAAATAAGCCCGATACCCACACCTAAAGTTAAGAAGAACACCGACATGGCAATTTTACGCTTCATGCCCTCTTCTAAAACAAATAGTGCCACTATCACTTCTATTACTGCTAATCCAATAAAAGCAGTACCTGTTAAAAGTATAATTGTTCCTGTCATTCTTTAGTCCCCCCTGTATTAAATATTTTTTCCTCCTGTGAGAAAGTACATTATAAGATTCTTATCGTATAAAAATTTGAGGAATACGTTGCCGTCTATATCTGCGGCAATTTTAATTCCTATCGGAGTATTGCTTAATATCATCACAAGAATTGCGGCAATCCATACAATCAGCAAACCTTTAACGAGACCTGCAGCTCCGCCTGCCAGTTTATTAATCTGTTTAAGAACAGGTAATTTTTCAATTACATTAAGCAGTATTCCTATTACTCCTGCCAATGCAAGCAATAGAACAAACATCACAATGTAGACTATAGCCGAAAAAATTATTCCCGATACCGTTTCCACAACAAAATCATTATATATTTCCGCTGTTTTGCCGCTGTAATCCGCAACTCCGCCGGATATCTTATTTTTTATTGAATCCGGTACAGGAAGCTCATCAAGGTCTATCTGTCTGCCATCTGACAATATGCCTCTGTCTCTTAAAAAGCTTTCTGTCTTTGACTGCAACGCATCATCCCATGTTGTATTGTTTTTAAGATACGTTGTAAGCTTAGGTGCAAAAATTGTAGTTAATACCGTAACCGCAACAATGATGATAAGGGAGTAGACTGTTTTAATCAGTCCCCTAAACGCTCCCACAACCGTGCAGATAATCAGTATTAATAATGTAATTAAAAATGTCCAGTTCACTTTATACCTCACTATCTGAGTTTGATTTTTCTAATGTAATCTTTATTAATATATATATATTCATTATCTTTATCAAGTGGAATAAAACTGCTTATGCCATCCTGAAATGTATACTCAAATTTAATTTTACCATTCGTAGAGTATATCACACATTCTTTTTCATTGTACATAATTATCCTGCTGTCCGCAATTTTATAATGTGTGTAATTCTTATCGCTTGTTTTGGTAAAAATTTTATTTCCCGAAGTGTTATATACTTCAATTATATCTTTTGCCTCTGTCTTATCACGATGAACAAGGCCTATATACGATTCTCCTGAAAATACTTTATCTATATTATAATCCACTTCAATATCTTTTATAAGTTCAGGATATTCATTTATATGGTAAAGGCTGACTTTGTTCTCTCCGTAAGCAACCACTGTAGTGGCGTTTAAAAATTCCACTCTTCCAACTATGGTACTGCCATAGTCAAAACCACCCACTACCCTTTCATTTTCGTTCTGGCCTACTTCATTAAAATTGTAAAATACAACGCTTGACTTGATATTTCCGTCTTTGATTCCTGTAAATGCTGCTACAAGTTTTTCCCCATCCTCTGATATGGATATGCTTACCGGAAGTCCGTCTATATCAATAGCTTTCTTGATGGTATAAATCTTTTCTCCTTTCATGGAATACATATTAATATATTCTACATTCTTGTCCTCAAGCACTGCCGCCACATATCCTGCCTTTGATACGCTGATTTGAAGCACAGGAAGTGCTGTATTAATACTTTCAATCATGCCGTTTGTGTTAAACGTATATATCTTGCTGCCTCCAATGTCTGCAACAGCAAGATTATTGCCTGACATTGACATAGTAAATTCATTTACTTCATAAGTACTGTTCCATAAAGTCTTCCCACTATAGGAATGTGATGCGATTCCATCTTTACTGCAGCGAAGGATTTCGTTGCCAAACGGTACATATTCCGCATATCCGCCGTCATCGCGACGTATTTTATTTTCTACTTTATATGATGAATATGTAGACTTGTTATTAATGATAATTATTACAATAACAATTACAAAAATAACTCCGATTGCAGCCATTATGGTTTTCATGACTTTCGCACGGTGCTTTTGTAACCTGCTTTCATAACCATCATTTTTTTCCATACGGTACTGTTTTATGTCTGCCAACTGTATCGTTCCTTCCTGTTATTTTCTAGGTATCTTTATTTCCATCCCGATAAGCAGTTCATCGTTTTCACCCATATTGTTGGCGTCCCTTATCAAGCCTACATCTGCCATATTCTCATTTCCGTAAAACTGCTTGCATATACTTATAAAACTGTCGCCTGCTTTAACAGTATATGTATCGTACTGTGCTGCCGTAGTTGCTGCTTCTGTCGGTGCAGGTGTTGTTGTCTCCGGTTCCGTCGGTTTCGTTGTCTGTGATTCAGCCGGAGTAGTAGTCTCAGGTTCTTCCTGCTTAGGAGTAGTCTCCACATCGCCATTAACAGATTCCACAGGGGTGTTCTTCTTAGTTGTCGGATTCTCGCTTCCTGCAATCTTTGTTTCACCATCAGTCTTATCTTTCATCTTGTCATAACTATTGATATTATTTACACCTATTATAAGCACAACAATAAGCAGAAACATGCTTAATCCGTATATTATGGTAAAATTTCTTTTGGTGCTCTTAGATGCTGTTCTCTTCTCGTTCAGCATTTGTCTGTATCTGCCTGTGGATTCATCAGAAAATTCATTACTAAATTCTGCATGATCTTTTCTGACATCAGTCATATAATTCTGCATCTCTTCATTTTTTTCATAATATACGGTATATCCATCAAGAGCCTTCAGGTTACCTTTACTGCCCATAAATAATTTCGGACTGTTATCCTTAGGATTAATCATGAAAAAAATGTTATCTTCTTCATTGAAGCTTTCCTTATGTGCTTTCTTAATTATCTCCATATCGCTTATGGTTGTCGAATTAAGATACCATCCGATTATCTTCATATCAGGGAAAAATTCACGCACCCTGCTGTTTGCAATAGGCCATGTCTCTTCCGTAAAAGCAATTCTGTCTGTGAACACTGCTGCATTGGTAACTTCAACCGCACCTTTTACAAATATGTAGGTACCCTCGTTATTCTTTTTCACCTCTCCGAGAAGAAGTCCTGTTATACCATCTTCGTATTCATCCTGCTTCAACCCATTGATAAAAGTATATGCGTAATCTTCTATATATACTTTGCATCTGCCATCGGTTTTTCCATATTTTTTTATATTGAGAGGAAGCTTGACTTCCTGATTATTCTTCTTATTCCCGTAAATGACTTCCATTTTAAGAAACCTCCTTGCTGTCATTTCAGTATATTACAAAATACACAATAATATTATCATTTTCTGTCAATAAAATCATCCCTTTTTTGACATTTTAAAAATAAATGTCATTTTAGGTCATAAAAAAAATACATATTTTTTTATATTTGTCCGTAAACTTACTAATAAAATCCATACTAATAATAATTAAAGGAGATGTTATGTCAAAAACGCTATCCCAGGTATACTATTTTGATTCCGGAAAAAAGCATATTACATCATTATTCAAAAAACAGCTTGTTTCACTTTTTGAAGAATATAATCTCTACAACAGGGAGGTTATTATTCTATGCATAGGCAGTGACCGTTCAACCGGTGACAGCCTCGGTCCCCTTGTCGGACATGAGCTGAACAAATACCATCTTAATAATATCACTGTTTACGGCACCCTTGAGAACCCCGTCCATGCCGCCAATCTTTCCGATAAAATTAAGCTTATCAATGACAAACATGTGTATCCGTTTATCATTGCAATAGACGCTTCCCTCGGAACCATGGAACACATCGGATTTGTAACAATCGGAAGAGGGCCACTCCATCCCGGTCTCGGTGTCAGCAAAAAACTTCCAAGTGTCGGTGACATTCATATCACAGGTATTGTAAATTTTTCGGGAATGATGGAATCTCTTCTTTTGCAGACCACAAGACTATCAAAAGTCATGACTCTGGCTGAAATAATATCCCGCGGAATTATATTCAGTCTGGCTGAATATAACAGGGATTATCTGGCTGACCATTTTATCCTATAACAAAAAAAAGACTTCTCCTGCCGTAATGGTAAAAGAAGTCCTTTACATACCTATGATTGTCTTTTATATAAATCTATTGCCTGTGATACCGTCTGTGCCTGTCCGTTCTCCATAATCTTAATAAGTGCGTCTATTCTTTCAAGATTCGTATATTCTTTGCCAATATATGCTTCATATTCTGAAGATATCTTAAGGGATGTTTCTTTAACAATTTCTTCCAGAGATTCTTTCTGTGATACAGTTTCATCATATTCTTTCTGAAGGTCGTTAATTCTAGGCATTTCCTTAGATTCAATTTCTTTAACGATATCATTGCTGATATTCTCATCAAAATTTAAAAGAGCCTTTTCTTTCTCATCACTTATACGCTTGATTTCATCTTCAACCTCTTTAATTCTGGCATCAAAATCACCAAGTTCATAAACTTCTTCGTTATTATCTTTACGGATTGCCCTTGTAATCTTTCTGACCTGTCTGTTATTGCCCTGAATCCGTTCCCTTAACTGTCTGATATTTTTAAGTCCGTCTTCATGTTTCTTTTTGGTCTTGCCTGCAATAAGAAGATATATAAATACCACCAGAATTATTACAACAAAATATGTTGCCGCAAGAATTACCTTAGATGTAAATCCGTTATCCTTATTCACAGGAAGCAGATAATACACAGCCCCCGGCAATACAAAACACATAAGAATCATCATCAGTCCGCAAAAAAACACTTCCGATGCACCTTTAGTGAAAAACAATGCAAAATAAAATGATGAACCGCAGAATCTTGGCAATCTCTCTCCCTTAAGAGCAGTTCTTATATTACCCTTAAGTTCCTTATTCTGTGCCGTAAGTTCAGCAGTTTCTTCGGTTATTCGTTCCTTAACGCCCTTTTCTTTGGCCTTTGACCGCTTATCTTTAATTTTCTTAAGGCGATCCTCTTCTTTACCAATCTCGGAATCATACTTGGAAGCGACAGCATTTCTTCTGCTCTTGACAGTGCTGTCTATATTATCTTTAAGGGTCTTTTTATTACTATTGAGTTCTTTATCAAGACGCTTCTCTTCATTCTTAAGATTCTCAACCTGATTAGTTGAATTAATGTTACGGTCAACAACATCCCTGAACTGTCTGAGCGCCGCAATATCACCTGTTAATACATTATTGTTCTCGTCCACTTTAGTTCCTCCCAATTATATTAATCAATCGAGTTACACCCGCTATTATTATAAAACATTAATACACGTCAAACAAGTATTTTATTGGACTTCAAGTTTCATATATCCGTCTTTTATCCATCCGGCTTTTCTCATTCCGTAGGCAATAACATAAGTTACAAGTGCCGGTAAAATAAAATGCATTGCCATTATCTGGATTACTGCCGTTGCAGGGTGGGTACCGGCCCCAACCATTACCGCATAAGCTGAAAACTGTCCTACAAGTCCTGAGGTTCCCATACCGGATCCCACCGGATTACTTACCATCTTAAATACCATTGTGGACACCGGTGCAAGTATTGCACCGGAAAGAATCGGCGGTATCCATATCTGTGGATGTCTTATTATGTTAGGCATCTGAAGCATGGATGTACCGATGCCTTGCGAAATAAGGCCTCCAACTTTATTTTCTTTAAAACTCATTACCGCAAATCCTACCATCTGACAGCAACAGCCTATTGTTGCCGCTCCTGATGCAAGACCGCTTAATCCCAGCATAATTCCGATTGCCGCAGAACTGATTGGCAATGTAAGAAACATACCCATAGATACCGATATTACAATTCCTCCGATAAAAGGATGCTTGTCAACATTAATATTAATAAGATTACCAAGCCATTCAGTAAATATTGCAATATAAGGTCCCACAACGTATGCAACAACAGCTCCCGCCGCAATTGAAACTATCGGCGTTACAATAATATCAACCGGCGTTTTTCCCGATACGAGATGTCCTGCTTCTATTGCCACATAAGCTGCAATAAATGCACTAAGCGGATTACCCGGTGCGCCCCATGCAATTCCCGATGTAATCACCCCATCAATAAATGCTGTAGGAAATGCACCAATCATACCGGCAACTGCTGCTGATACGGTTACAAGCGGACCTTCCTTGAACTTGCTTGCTACCCCGACACCGATTCCTGCTCCCATAAGGGATTTGGCTATATTAGCTGTGTACTTCATATACAAGCCTGCCGTACCGCCTACAAAACCTGCAATCTGCCCTACAATTGTACCTATAATAAGTGTGGCAAAAAGTCCAAGTGCCATTCCACTGAGGCCATCAATAAATACTTTATTGAGATAGCCTTTAATCCCTTTTGTTTCTTTTTTTTCTTTTGCCATTTGCTCTCCTTTACCTTGACTTGCGTCTTTGGTATAGTATAGACTATAATCATAAAAAAATAAAGGACGAAAATTATGTTCAGAATGTGGTGTAAATTATTTACGGACAATCATCTTGTCAAAGATATAACGATAGAAGATTCATCGGATGCGAACCGTACATCCAAGGTTTTTCATGCCCTTGAGAGTGCATGTCATTCTTTTGACCTGTCCGTTCCTATCTGGCTTGATAAGACCGTTGAAGAATTCAAACGCCACGATAAGGCAAAATTTAATCAGGACAATTTCATTGAACACATTGATTTTGATTTCATGGAAATTCAGGTTATTGAGGAGGATTGAAAAGGCATTACAATCCTCTGAACCGCCTGAAATTATCAATCATCATATCTATAAGTCTTTTCCTTGCTTCAACACTTGCCCATGCAATGTGCGGTGTCATAACTATTTTATCCTTATTTTTAATGTTCATAAGAGGACTTGTTGCAGCCAATGGCTCTACGTCAAACACATCTATTCCCGCACCTGCGATTTTGTCTTCATCGAGGGCAATTTTAAGAGCTTCCTCCTTCACTATCGGGCCTCTTCCCACATTTATAAAATAAGCAGTTGGTTTCATTTTATCAAAAGCATTTTCATCAATTAATCCTCTTGTTGCATCAGTAAGCGGTGCATGAACCGATATAATATCCGCTTCCTTAAGAAATGTTTCAAAATCCACCCGACGGTAATCCTTGCAATTATTCTTACCGCTTGTGGAATAGTAGATTACATTACATCCAAAAGCTTTTGCAATTCCGGCAACTTCTTTCCCAATAGCACCTAAGCCGATAACTCCCCATGTTTTTCCGCTTATTTCCATAAACGGTCTGTCAATATTGGTAAAAAGGCTTTGTCCCGAATACTCACCTGATTTAATGAATTTGTCATAATGTGCAATCTGCTCCATTACAGAAAAAAGCAGAGCAAATGTGTGCTGTGCCACAATTTTAGTCGAATATCCTTTAACATTTGTAACTGTGATTCCACGTTTTCCGGCATATTCCAAATCAATATTATTAGTCCCTGTTGCCATAATTCCTATGTATTTAAGATTGGAGGCATTATCTATCTCATCCTTCCCAATTACTACTTTGTTAGTGAATACTGCATCCGCATCTTTTATTCTTTCAATCGTATGGTTTTTATCGGTTTCATCATAAGCAATAAAATCGCCCATTTTCTGAAGTTCTGATAAATCACAGTCATCTCCCAATGTTTTTTTGTCTAACATAACAATTTTCATATCTATTCCTCCAATGCTGTCAAAAAGTAAAAAACTGTCACTCTGACCTTGATTGTATCATAGTGACAGTTCTTTATTATATCTGCTGATTATTATTTCTCTAATCTGGCAAGAATTTCTTCTCTTTCTTTTTCATAGCCAGGCTTGCCAAGAAGTGCAAACATATTCTTCTTATAGCTCTCAACACCAGGCTGGTTAAATGGATTAACACCAAGGATGTATCCGCTTATACCGCATGCGAACTCATAGAAATAGAAAAGTTCGCCAAGGTAGAATTCATTCTGTTCAGGAATGTTGACCATGAGGTTAGGAACATTACCATCTGTATGGGCAACTATAACACCCTTCATGGCACTCTTATTAACAAAATCAACTGTTCTTCCTGCAAGGTAGTTTAATCCATCAAGGTCTGTTGATTCCTGTCCGATAACAAGTTCAGTTCTAGGAGTCTCAACATTCATTACTGTTTCAAACATCATTCTTGTTCCGTCCTGAATGAACTGTCCAAGTGAATGTAAATCTGTAGTAAAATCACATGCTGCCGGGAAAATACCCTTGTTGTCCTTTCCTTCGCTTTCGCCAAAGAGCTGTTTCCACCATTCACCTACATAGTGAAGTGCAGGTTCATAATTGGCAACAATTTCAACATTTCTGCCTTTTCTTAAAAGACAATTTCTTACTGCTGCATATTTCATTGCGTCATTATCTTCAAAAGGTGTTTCAAGAGCAAGCTTTCTTCCCTCTGCTGCACCTTCCATAAGCTTATCAAGGTCAGCACCGCTTACAGCGATTGGAAGAAGTCCTACTGCTGTTAATACGGAGAATCTTCCGCCGACATCATCAGGTACAACAAATGTCTCATATCCTTCTTCTGTTGCAAGGTTCTTTAACGCTCCCTTGGCCTTATCTGTTGTAGCATATATTCTCTTAACGGCTTCGTCATGTCCGTATTTCTTCTCAAGCATTTCCTTAAAAATTCTGAATGCGATTGCCGGTTCTGTGGTTGTTCCTGACTTAGAAATAATATTAACCGAAAAATCCCTGTTTCCGATAACATCAATTAATCCGGAAATATATGTGCTGCTGATGTTATTTCCAACATAATAAATTTCAGGAGTATTACGAAGGCTCTTATCTATATTATTGTAAAAACCATGTCTTAAAAACTCAATCGCAGCTCTGGCTCCAAGGTAAGAACCTCCGATACCGATTACCACGAGCACTTCTGAATCTGCCTGTATTTTCTTAGCTGCTTTCTTAATACGTGCAAATTCATCTTTATCATAATTTACAGGAAGATCAATCCAGCCTAAAAAGTCATTTCCGGCACCCGTTTTTGATACAAGTACATCTTTCGCATCATTTGCAATTTTCTTCATGTATTCCATCTCATGGTCTGCAACAAATCCTGATGCCTTTGAATAATCAAATGTTATCCTTGCCATTTTTTTATCTCCTTTGTCATTCTCTAAAATCTATTTAATTATAATT
>ULQU01039882.1_pt1 | contig 22750 bp, 21 predicted proteins | sample 1954841 | NCBI WGS metagenome assembly ULQU01 (sample SAMEA4835664, study PRJEB28245) | human gut metagenome | biome: gut microbiome; material: fecal sample | place: Denmark | collected 2008
TTGAAATAATGGCATACATCTACCGCAGCCTTGTTTACGGCCCGCAGAGCCTTCAGCAACGGAGCCTTATAGTCAAGTGATTCACCGGTATAAGCAATGAAGATTGTAGGAATACACAACGTGTCGTCCACTACGAATACAGGAGATGACGGGTCCCATGCACTGTAGCCACGGGCTTCGAATGTATTACGCACACCGCCATTAGGGAAAGATGAACCGTCGGCTTCCTGTTGAACCAGCAGTTTTCCTGAAAATTCCTCCAACATTCCACCCTTGCCGTCGTGTTCTACAAAGGCGTCATGCTTTTCGGCTGTGCCTTCAGTTAGTGGCTGGAACCAGTGGGTATAGTGGGTGACCCCCAGTTCCATGGCCCATTTTTTCATTCCCTTAGCGACTTCGTCGGCAATACTGCGGTCCAGATTGGCTCCGTTGTCGATTACATCTACCAATTTGGCATACACCTTGCTAGGCAGATACTTGAACATCTTCTCACGGTTGAACACATACTTTCCGAAATACTCACTCGGGCGTTTCTCCGGGGAAACGACTTCAACCGGTTTCTTGTGAAACGCTTGTTCTACTACGTTAAATCTTAGTTTTGACATAATACCTCAAATATTCTATGGTTGTTATTTTTATGGCTGTTATTTTGTTCTTATCGTTTTTTCATTTTCATTGCTTTGTCTTACAGGTATCTGCAAATGCGTTGTACTGCCTCTTCGCATTTCTCTTTACGTTCGAATGCGGTTAATCTTATAAATCCTTCTCCTCCCGAACCGTATGCAATGCCTGGTGTGGAAAGTATCTGTGCATCGAATAGTAGTTTCTCAAAAAATTTCATGGACGACAGCGGCCTTGGTGCCTTAACCCATAGATAGGGTGCATCTTTGCCCCCATATACTTTTAGTCCCATGTTTTCCAATGCCTTTTTTATCATGCGGGCATTGTTCATGTAATATATGATGTTTTTTCTGATTTGTTCTTTAGCTTCAGGTGAATAGAGTGCTTCGGCACCCTTTTGTGAAATATATGAAGTTCCGTTGTACCGTATCTTCTGATATTGCTCCCATATGGAGTTCAATTGTACTCTTTCTCCCGATAAGGTTACCGCTGTCAGTTCCTTTGGTACGGTTGTGTATCCGCAGCGTATACCAGTGAATCCGGCGCATTTGGAAAAACTGCAAATTTCAATTGCAACTTTCCGTGCTCCTTTGATTTCATAGATGGAGTGTGGAATATCCGAGCCTTGTATATATGCCTTATAGGTAGAGTCACATATTAATAAGGTGTCGTTTTCGAGTGCATAGTTGACCCACTTTTTCAGCTCGTGTCTAGGAAGTGCTATTCCGGTAGGATTATTGGGGTAGCAAAGATAGACGATGTCTACACGTTGGGACGGGAGTTCGGGTATGAAATGGTTGCTTTCTCTGCAGGGAATATAAATGACATTACTCCAGCTGCCGTCTTTTTCCATTTCTCCGGTTCGACCACTCAAGACACTTGAGTTGATGTACATGGGATGTGTCGGATCGGTTATACCAATCGTGTTGTCATGACGGAGAATGTTTCCGATATTTCCGATATCACATTTAGCCCCGTCATTGATGAATATTTCGCCGGGCTCAAATTGTATACCATATGGGGCATAGTCATTTTTCAGAATAGCATCAATGAGGAAGTTGTATCCCTTTACCGGACCGTATCCGCGAAATGTCGATTCTTTCCCCATTTCGTCAATGGCACGTTGCATGGCATCGGCTGCTGTTGCCGGGATGGGAAGTATCACGTCTTCTGTCCCTAAATGTATCAGGTCAGCCTTAGGATGGATGACTTTGAACGAATTCACTTTTTTTTCTATTTCCGAAAAAAGTGAGTTATCCGATAATTTGAGAAAATGTTCGTTCAGCAATGCCATTTATCAAGTAATGATTATGAATTAAGCCCAATTGGTTACAAAAGTATGAAAAATATCCCATCTACAAAAACCGGCTTCTTGAATTAACAAAGAAATTTGTCAGAATGAAGGTTTTGATGCTGAATTTTTGTAAACTGAAGATATAGCGGGTAGAAAAATCAGATTGCTGTTGTTCCGGTGTGGATGTCATGAATAACCTTATTATATTTTTTTCAGAATATCATATTTTATTTTTACCTTTGTAGGCAAAATAAATCATATAAGATGGAAAAGTTGAGTTCTACTGGAGGCGTTTATAAGTTTTTTAGAGAAACGAAAGATTACGTCATGATTGCGTTAGGGATGTTGACTTATGGTATAGGGTGGACTGTTTTTCTATTGCCTAATGATATTCCTTCGGGTGCCGTTCCGGGAATTGCTTCAATCATTTATTGGGCTACCGGCTTTCCGGTCCAGTATACTTATCTGATTATTAATTTCTTGCTTTTGTTGCTTGCATTGAAAATTCTGGGGTTACGCTTTTGCCTGAAGACTATTTGGGCGGTAGCCGTCCTGACTTTGTTGTTGGCTGTCATCCAGGAAGTGGTGAAAGGAAGTCTGATTCATGACCAGCCATTTATGGCCTGTGTGTTAGGTGCTTCATTCTGTGGTGCAGGTATAGGCATTGCGTTTTCATCGAACGGAAGTACGGGAGGTACTGATATTATAGCTGCCATTGTGAATAAGTATCGTGACATATCGTTGGGAAAGGTTATCCTGATTTGCGATGTGATTATCATATCATCAAGTTATCTTGTCCTTCATGACTGGGAAAAAGTAGTGTATGGTTATGTTGTATTGTTTATTTCCAGTTTTGTTTTGGATCAGGTGGTGAACAGTGCCCGTCAGTCGGTACAGTTCTTCATTATTTCGAACAAATATGAGGAGATAGGACAGCGTATTAATAAAGATTTACATCGCGGAGTGACGTTTATTGACGGGGTAGGATGTTATACTCATAATAATGTAAAGATGATGTTTGTGTTGGCCAAGAAAAGGGAATCAACAGTGATTTTCCGGCTAATCAAAGATATTGATCCTCATGCTTTTGTCTCTCAAAGTGCCGTTATCGGAGTATTCGGAGAAGGATTCGACAGAATCAAAGTGAAATAAAGAAAGGTCTATTGTAAGTAAAACAGTCTGATGAACAGTATGATGACAAACGTGGAAGTAGCTAGGCGTATTGTCGCCGAAAATAACGGACAGTTAGAGCGCGAAAGTCTGCATGCTTTTGCAGATATTCTTGTTTACAGGAAATATAAGAAGGGTGAACGGATTCTTGATGAAGGTGAAGTCTGTACGTGTATGCGTTACATAGAAAAAGGGTTGACCCGTCAGTTCTATTATAAGCATGAAAAGGATTTGACTGAACACATTGCTTATGAGGGTGGACTGGTTATATGTTTGGAAAGCTATCTGAAACAGGCACCGACACATCTGATGATCGAGGCGTTGGAGCCTACTGTATTATGGGAAATCAATAAAGCGGATATTGAACAGCTGGCTGCCACCTATAATGATATAGGGGTTTTATACCGGAAATTCTTTGAATTTTCATTGATTGAATCCCAAGTCAAGGCTGATACTCTCCGTTTCGAACCTGCTCACGAGCGGTATAACAAATTGCTTCAGCTTCATCCGGAAATACTGAAACGCGCACCTTTAGTTTACATTGCTTCGCTTTTACAGATGACGCCCGAAACCTTAAGCCGCGTCCGTTCTTCTAATTTGAACAGCTGATTATTCTTCTTAGAAGAATACAAGTCCCACTTCAAAGGAGGGACGGTGTCTGTAGATTGAGCTGTGCCCATATTGCTTGGCCCAGCTATAGCCTCCCGAAACGAATATTCCGAATTTGTCGGTTATGTGATATTCCAGATTGAGGCGGGGTTGTATTGCATACAATCGTGCGGGACACTCATTTGTGGGAGTATGGTTATCCAGTGTTTCGATATGGTAGAATCCGGCATCAGCACCGATGTCCATTCGGTGGGTTATCGGGTAGTATATGCCGGCACGATAAAATCCCGAAACGCTGAACTGATTGGAATCAAGTGCATAGGCTCCTGCTCCAAATTCCGTGTAGGTATATCGGTTCTTGAAGCGAATACCTACATTGGCTTTGTTGAGGTTACTTCCGGACACAAACATCTGGACACGGGTAGAAGGATTGATGTTGATGCATCCTATTTGCCGTGCATGTATGCTGTCTCTATTTATATTTATGAATCCAATTTGCAACCCTCTGTTGTTGTCGGCCGAAATGTTGGCTATACCTAACTGTAATCCGGTATTGGTTTCTGCATAATTGGCTAGGGCGGTTTGTACGCCACGGTTCTTGACTGCCACATTGCCAATTCCTGCCAGTTGTATTCCGTTGCATGTGTTTCCCGTGATGTTCATCAGAGCCGTAATCTGCATTCCTCTGAGTGTATCACCTGTTACGTTCATTAGTCCGGCTATAGCCACACCTTTTTGTTGTTTTGCTGCGATATTGGCCAGTCCGCCAACCATAAGACCTCCACTGTTTCCGCCACTGATATTCATAATACCACTGATAGCCAGTCCTCTTAACTTCTCTCCGGAAAAGTTTCCTAACGCTGAAACAGCCAGCCCATCGGTATTTTTACCGTTGACGTTTATAAGACCTGCCAAAGCAATTCCTCGTGTTGTCCGTCCTGTAACATTGGTAATGCCTGAAATCTGAAGGCCGGCCGCGTCAAGTCCCGTAATGTTGGTTATGCCTGCCAGTTGGATTCCTTTGGAATAATGATGGGAAATGCTTGATATGACATTGAAACCGAAACCGTTCAAACTCTTGATATTACTGAACAGCCCCAGGTTAAAATAAGTCTGCGGAGGGTCTTTCTTTTTATTGGTGATACTGACAGCTATGCTGGGGCCTTCCTTCAGCCCTTTTCTTTTGGACTGTGCATATAGAGAAGAAGTCCCTGTCAGGACAATACCCGACAGGAACAGTACTATTATTCTAGAATTGAATTTCATGAGATTTATTTTACATCTTGATATAGGAAGCGCTTGATACTCTTCTTCGGGGTCTTTTCAAACTCTTCCGGGTATATTTTTACTCTTGCTATCTGTGAATAAGCCGGTAGTTCCGCATTCAGATTGACACGGTTCGTTTCCATTGCGGCTTCTATGTCCTGATTACTCATTCCTTGTGCATAGGCCTCTTCGAAATCGGGATATATCAAGGCCATCAGTTTATGGTCGGTTTGCTGTATGATGATACTTTCGGCTACAAAAGGCATGTTGTTCAGTTGCTCTTCGATCTCTTCCGGATAAATGTTTTGTCCGGAAGGTCCCAGCAGCATGTTTTTGCTACGCCCTTTGATAGTGACATTCCCGTCCTTGTCCATAATTCCCAAATCGCCGGTATGGAGCCATCCGTCGGCTTCCAGTACCTGGGCGGTAGCTTCCGGATTTTTATAATACCCCAGCATGACATTGTCGCCTCGTGTCATGATTTCTCCAACAATGTTTTCAGGGTCGGGACTGTCTATCTTCACTTCCATGCGTGGAGCGGCTTTGCCGCATGATCCGGCACGGAACCGTTTCCAGTCTTCATAACAGATGATGGGGCCACATTCGGTCATTCCGTATCCTACCGTATAAGGGAAATCCAGACTTCTCAACAGCTTTTCGACTTCCTGATTGAATGCTGCGCCTCCGATGATGATTTCATAAAAGTTCCCGCCGAACCCTTGGATCATGTGTTCCCGCACTGCTGCCTTGATCTTGTCATTGATGATTGGTACTTTAAGCAATACTTTCATTTTCAAGGTCTCCAGTTTGGGCAATACACCTTTCTTGATAATCTTCTCAATAATCAGCGGTACAGCAATGATGATATTGGGCTTTACGTCGGCAAAGGCCTGGAAAATGATTTTAGGGCTGGGCATCCGTGTCAGGAAATAGATGTGGCACCCGCTTGAAAATTCGTAGAGGAACTCAAAGGCCAGTCCGTACATGTGTGCCATAGGCAGCATGGATACAATTTTGTCGCCTGCCTGTAACGGAAGGACTTCGAAAGCGAACTGTGTATTCGACCAGAGTGAGCGGTAGGGTAGCATCACCCCCTTAGAGAAGCTGGTTGTTCCTGATGTGTAGTTGATTACAGCCAGTTCTTCCGGATTGTCTCGTCGGTATGAAACATGTTCACGTCTGAAATTGCGGGGGAATTTTTTTCCGAACAGTTCGTTCAGGTGTTCGCGTGCATATTCCAATTGTGCACTACGGCTTACCAGTAGAGTGAAGTCGGTCATCAGGATGATACCTTCCAGCTTGGGCATTTCGGCTTCATTGAGGGCTTCCCATACCATGTCTCCCACGAAAAGAAGCCGGGCATCCGAGTGGTTCACTATATTATGGATGTTGTCGGCCTTGAATTCGTGTAGTATCGGTACCGCTACCGCTCCATAAGTGAGGATTGCCAGAAATGCCACCCCCCAGTGCGCACTGTTCCGTCCGTAGATAGCTACTTTGTCACCTGGCTTTATGCCGCTTCCTTCCAGGAGGAGATGCAGTTTTTCTATTTTTCTGGCTACATCCTTGTATTGTAGGGTCAATCCTTTATAATCGGTCAATGCATCGAGATCCCAATGCTTCTTTATACTTTCTTCTATAAAAGCGATAAAACTTTTTTCCATAACTGATTTGTTGAATTGCACACTTGGCGCACTATATGTGCAAATATATACGTTTATTCTTATTTATCCAATTAATTTGATTGGAAAAAGAGTCTGGAAAGCAGGAAACGGACGCCTGTCTGGAGAATAAAAAAGGCCTCTTCCCCAATAACGGATATGTATTTCCTATTTTGGAGAGCAGGCCTTTTTAATTATGATATGGAAATTGTGGTTATTCCTGATGGTTGCTGTAATATTTCATGAATTGGGTACGTTCGAACGGATTTATGTCGCCGGCCGCATTGGCATTCATTTTTCCCTTGAACTGGTTCAGGGTATCATAACCGTTACTTTCCATCCATTCTTTCAGTTCGTTTTTCATCGTTGCGATTTCCTTGTTGCCGTATTGATAGATGGCACTGCATATTTCTACTGCAGACGCACCTGCCAGAATAGTCTTGATAACCCCTTTGCCGCAATGTACACCTCCAGAAATGGCGTAATCTACCTGCGGTACCGCTGCCGATGCGATTGCTGTCCAGCGCAGGCGGTCGGCCAGTTCGCTAGGATTGCTCATGACGTTGGTGTTGGTAAATGTCAGGGTTTCGATATTGATATCAGGCTGGTAGAAGCGGTTGAACAATACGACTGCTGCCGCCCCGTTAGCATACAGTTGGTTGATCAGTGCAATCGGGTTGGTAAAGTTGCTTCCCAGTTTCATGATAACAGGAATATTTACGCTTTTCTTGATGTGGCGGAGAATGTCGATGTGGCGCTGTTCGAAACTTCCTGGGGTATAGTCCTTTTCAGTCTGCAAGGTAAGGATGTTGATTTCCAGTGCGTCGGCACCTGCATTTTCCATCATTTTGGCGAAATCCACCCATTCGCTGTCGCTGTAGCAGTTGATGCTGGCGATAACCGGGATTTTACATGCTTTTTTTGCCTGTTCAATCAGGTTGATATGTTCGTTCAGCGCATGTGAGCGTACGTATGTACCCAGATAGTCGTCTGCTTCGGGTGAGCCATATCCTTGCATGGCTCCAGCCTGCATGTTGATCTGTTCTTCGAATACAGATTTGAGCACTACGGCTCCAGCGCCTGCTTCTTCCAGTTTCTTTATTTTCTCCACACTGTTTGTCAGTCCGGAACTGCTGATGATAATCGGATTTTCCAGAGTCAATCCTGCGAATGTTGTTTTCAATTGTACCATATGATTAAAGTTTTAGTATATTCTTTCTCCAAAAATTTTGCTTCCTACACGGACCATCGTGCTTCCGGCGGCAACGGCTATCTTGTAGTCGTGTGACATTCCCATGGATATTTCCTTGAAATAGGGTTGTTCCTTGAAATAGTTTTCTTTCAGTTCGTTGAAGAACCTGTGCAGGCTTTCAAATTCTTTTCTTATTTCATTCTCGTCGTCGGTATTTGTGGCCATGCCCATAACACCTTCTATACGTACGTTGGTGAGTTCTTTCCATGCTTCTTCCTGTAGGAATGTCCTGCAACTTTCGAAAGTGAAGCCATATTTGCTTTCTTCTTGGGCTATATGGATTTCCAGCAGGCAAGGAATGATTCTATTGACTTTGGAAGCTTGTTTATTGACTTCAACCAGTAATTTGTAGGAGTCTACAGCGTGGATCAGCGCTACATAAGGGGCAATATACTTTACCTTGTTTGTCTGTAGATGTCCGATGAAATGCCATTCGATGTCCTCGGGCAGCTTTCCGTGCTTTTCATCCATTTCCTGAACCTTGCTTTCCCCGAATATGCGCTGGCCTGCATCATATGCGGCTTGAATGGCTTCGGCGGGATGGAACTTTGATACTGCTACCAGGCGGACATCTTGGGGCAGGTCATTGAGTACTTCCTTTAAATTAGTTTGAATGTCCATTTATCGTTTTATTTTTAATTATCTTTTATCTGCGTCAGGGAATTCCGGCTTTACGTCGGGTTCTGCCGAATACGGATATACATCCATAATGGCTGTTTCGGCTACAGAAGCGATTGTGTAGTCGGCCATCGTACCTTTCATGCCTTCATCCAGCTTCTTGATTGCGTCACGCAGGTCGGCTGCCTGAACCAAAACGGTTGTTGCCGTCTTTTTTTCGGCTCCGCTTTTTTCGTCCAGGGTGATGAAATAGAGTTTGCATTTGAACCATCTGTCGGCTGCGTCTTCTTCACAGGGAAAAAGTTCGCTATAGTTGGCGCGTTTTATATCGGATACGGTGAATTCTCCACTTATAAACGGGGTTATTTCTTCAATAATACGTGATTCGGCTTCAGTAAAACTGAGTGCATCGACCAGATAAGGTTCCGTGATTTTCTTATTCATGCCGTTCTCCATTACTTTTTCGTAACGGATTTTGCACTCAAACCAGTTGTGCATCATAATTCCTTTAGTTGCTGTTTTATTAGTTAATATTGTTATGCAAAGATATATTAAATATTGACATATGTGTTTGCCGGACGGTTTATTTATTACTTTTTTATGTTCTTCCCGGCTGATGTCCCGGATACCGTCTGACATTTATTTTATTATAATTGTTGTGGATTTTGTTCTTTCAAGCTATATTTGTAGCCATATTTCTAATAATCTATAAAAATATGCCACAAATATCCATCAGAGGAAATGAAATGCCAGAGTCGCCGATCCGGAAATTGGCACCGTTGGCCGAAGCTGCTAAAGAGAGAGGAATTCATGTATATCATTTGAATATTGGTCAGCCGGACCTGCCAACTCCACGAGCGGCCCTCGATGCGATTCGTAATATTGACCGTACTATTCTGGAATACAGTCCAAGCCAGGGATACAGAAGTTACCGTGAAAAGCTGGTGGGTTACTATGAGAAGTATGACATTCACTTGACACCGGATGATATCATCATCACCACCGGTGGTTCGGAAGCTGTACTGTTTGCCTTTATGAGCTGCCTGAACCCGGGAGATGAAATTATTGTTCCCGAACCGGCGTACGCCAACTACATGGCATTTGCCATTTCGGCCGGAGCCATTATCCGTACAGTGACAACAACCATTGAGGAGGGATTTTCTTTACCTAAGGTAGAGAAGTTCGAGGCGCTGATCAACGAGCGTACCAAAGGTATCCTCATATGTAACCCGAACAATCCGACAGGGTACCTGTATACCCGTCGTGAAATGAATCAGATCCGTGATCTGGTGAAAAAGTACGACTTGTTCCTGTTTTCCGACGAAGTTTACCGTGAGTTTATCTATACAGGTTCGCCTTATATCTCAGCCTGTCATCTGGAGGGCATTGAGAATAATGTTGTTCTGATTGATTCCGTATCCAAGCGTTATTCGGAATGTGGTATCCGTATCGGTGCGCTGATTACCAAGAATGAAGACGTACGCAAGGCGGTGATGAAGTTCTGCCAGGCCCGTCTGAGTCCTCCGTTGATCGGTCAGATTGCTGCTGAGGCTTCGTTGGATACGCCCGAAGAGTACATGCGTGAGAACTACGATGAATATGTGGAACGCCGTAAATGCCTTATTGACGGTCTGAACCGTATTCCCGGTGTGTATTCGCCCATACCTATGGGGGCTTTCTATACAGTGGCCAAGTTGCCGGTGGATGATGCGGAGAAGTTCTGTGCATGGTGCCTGAATGATTTTAACTACGAAGGAGAAACAGTTATGATGGCTCCGGCAGCGGGGTTCTATACTACGCCGGGAGCTGGTATCAATGAGGTCCGTGTGGCCTATGTGCTGAAAAAGGAAGACCTGGCCCGTGCCTTGTTTGTCTTGAGAAAAGCGCTTGAAGCATATCCGGGACGGGTGGAGGAATAAAGGATGAACTGGAAACTTTTTATAGCCCGGCGCATCTACAGAAGCAATGAGGGCGCAAAGGAAGTTTCAAAGCCTGCCGTACGCATTGCTATGGCAGGCATTGCCATCGGGCTGGCCGTCATGATCGTCTCGGTGGCTGTTGTTACCGGATTCAAACATCAGGTAAGGGATAAGGTCGTGGGGATCAGTTCGGATATTCTGGTTACCGGTCTGACGGAGGTGCAGTCGTATGAGATGCCTCCTGTTATAGGTAATGACAGTCTGATGCGGGCATTGCAGGCTATTCCGGGAGTGGGGCATGTACAGCGCTATGCTACCAAGCCGGGGATGGTTATGACTTCCGACAATTTTCAGGGTATTGTACTTAAAGGCGTGGCTCAGGAGTATGACATGACATTTTTGAAACAGTGTCTGGTGTGCGGTGATATACCGCACTTTACCGACAGTGTGCCGAGTAATGAAGTACTTGTATCCAAGACAATCGCCGACAAACTTTCATTGAAGGTGGGCGACAAGCTTTATACCTATTATGTGGAAGACGATATCCGGGCACGGAGAATGACAATATCAGGTATTTTCCAGACGAACTTTTCGACTTACGACAATATGTTCCTGATTACGGATTTGCGTACCGTGTGCCGTCTGAACAATTGGGAAGAAGGGCAGGTGAGTGGTCTGGAGATAGATGTACCCGATTTCAGTCAGAATGAAAGAGTCAATGAACAAGTGTTGCTTTCATTGCAAGGCAGGCATGACAAACTGGGTTATGAGTATTTCTCGCGTATGGTTCAGGAAGTTTATCCGCAGATTTTTGCATGGCTGGATCTGCTTGATCTGAATGTTTGGGTCATCTTGATTCTGATGACCGGGGTAGCCGGATTTACCATGATTTCCGGATTGCTGATCCTGATATTGGAGCGTACCAATATGATCGGTATATTGAAGGCTTTGGGAGCCGACAACAATTCCATCCGTAAGATTTTTCTCTCTTTTTCTGTATTCCTGATCAGAAAGGGGATGCTTTGGGGGAATGTAGCCGGGTTGTTGTTCTGCTTTTTACAGTCGTGGTTCGGTATCATCAAGCTTGATCCGGAGACCTATTACGTCGATACTGTCCCCATTGAACTGAATGTAGGTATATGGTTGCTGCTGAATGTGTGTACCCTGATCATTTCAGTCGTGATGCTGGTAGGTCCGTCTTATCTGGTCAGTCGGATTCATCCTGCACGTTCCATCCGTTTTGAATAAGCGTATAAAGGGCATGGAAAGAAGAGTTCTGGAATACCCGTCGAAAAGAACTTGTTCTTTTCGGGAAACTTCATGAACTTTGTGCCAGAATATCTTGATGTTTTCTTCAGGATTCCTTGTTTATTGGGATAAAATACCTTCTTCTTTTTATGAAATGCCAAGGTGTTTTCACAGCATTGCCCTGAACAACCACTAGAATGTGGTAGTTCAGGGCAATGCTGTGAAAAAATAATAAAATGTGTATTTATCCTATTTTACTGATTTTCTTTAATTTCTCTTCATCAAGAATCTTGATACGGCGTCCATCTATGATAATCAGTTTTTCTGCCGCAAAATTGGAGAGTGTACGGATGGCATTCGAAGTAGTCATGTTCGACAGGTTGGCGAGATCTTCCCGTGAAAGGTAGATGCTCAGCGTGCATTGGTCGCCTTCCACTCCATATGTGTCTTTCAGGAACAGCAAGGATTCGGCCAGACGTCCCCGGATGTGCTTTTGTGTAAGGTTGACAGTACGTTCATCGGAAATCCCCAGGTCTTTTGAAAGCTGCTTGATGAAGAACATGGCCAGCTCACTGTTTTCCATAATCAGTTTGATGATTACCGGCATGGGAATCAGACAGATGGTACATGGTTCGAAAGCAGCTGCAGCTGTTACGAAATTTTCCTCTGCAAAATAAGCCCGATAGGCAAAATACTCTTTGTTCTTGATAACCCGGATTATCTGACTGCGTCCTCCTACTCCATCTTTATAGATTTTCACTTTACCGTTCAGCAGACACATCAGGTGGAAAGGAGTTTCCCCTTCACAATAGATGGTTTCATTTTTCTTATACTTTTGAATGGTAAAATTTTGTGCCAGATATGCACGTTGTTCTTCGGTCAGAGGTTGCCACAAGTCGGGGATACTTTCGGCAATCTCGCTTTCTGTTAAATCCTTTTTAATCATAAATGCTGTAGAAACATGTTTTCCAGCACAAAGATAAAAAGAAAAAATTAAAAACTTAGTCATAAACGTTGAAAAATATGGTTAATAATAAAGGTATTTGTATATATTTGCCTTAAATATGAAACGGACAAGGAGAATATCTGGAATAAGGCTCAGAATCGTTTTGTGGTTGCTTCTGACGCTATGTTCGGTTTGGGGAATGGCCAGCGAGTATATGCCATCTGTTCCGCACCGTCCGTTTGTTCCTGATTCCATCATGTCACATATTTTTTATTCGGCCCAGGTTTATGCCAATGAGGTGGAGGAGTTCAAGGCCGACCTGTATCTGAAAGGAAGGTTTCAGGTACATAAAAGGAACCGTATCCTTAAATATATCCCCTATATGTTCCGTTTTGAAAAGGGGGTGGACAACTATATACATGAATCACTCAGTGAGCTCCATTATACGGCACCCGATATATACGACCGTAAGATCCGGGCGGTACAGACTACATTTCCTGGCGGTAACAGCCGTTTTTTCGATATTATGGACTTTATCCATTTCAACATTTATTCTCCTTCGGTGATGAAAGACAAGATATTGTCGCCTTTGTCGAAAAGTACCAGTATACATTATAATTATCTGCTGGATTCTATCGATTACCAGTCGGAAGGAGTAGTCTACAAGATCCGGGTGATTCCCCGATATCGGAGTACACAGTTGTTGGAAGGTTTTTTCTGGATCTCTTCAAGCGACTGGAATATACGGTACATGGATTTTATAGGGAAATACGATCTTACGGCATTCCATCTTGTCATGCAGATGGGAAAAACTCCTGAAACCCGATGCCTTCCCCAACTGCTGAACCTGGATGTAGTGTTCAAGTTTGTAGGGAACCACCTGGAGATGAAATATACCGGGTGGCTGAACTATTCGGAAGTTTCGTTCAGGAAGGAAAACGACTGGAATTTCGGCCGGTTGAAGAAAGATAAATATAATCTGTCGAAATCATATACGCTGACTTGCGATACGACCCGTCTTATCCAGAACCGGGATTCGTTTGCGCGTATCCGCCCCCTTCCTTTGGACGACTGGGAAGACAGCCTGTATCTGGCGTTCGACAAGCGGAGGGAGGTACACGTTGACGATACCATGCAGGTGGAAACGAAACTGAAGAAGAACCTGGTGTTCATGGGGCAGATAGGGGATGCCCTGATCAGCAGTTACGACATTGATTTTTCTCGTGTGGGAAATGTGACCTGTTCTCCGTTGATCAATCCTCTTCTTGTCAGTTACAGTCACCGCCGAGGTATTTCCTACAGGCAGGTGTTCAAATATAACAAACTGTTCCATAACGGGAAACTGTTGAGGCTGGTGCCTCAGATCGGTTATAATTTCACAAAGAAGGAATTTTACGCGAAACTGGACGGAGAATTTGTATATAATCCGCGGAAACACGGCTCCATTACCGTCAATGTGGGGAACGGTAACCGTATCTACAGTAGTGTGGTACTGGACCAGCTGAATGCCATGCCCGACAGTGCATTCAGTTTTACAGGACTGGAACTGGACTATTTCAAGGATGTGTATCTGAACGTGGCCCATAATCTGGAGGTTATAAACGGTCTGAATCTGTGGATGGGTATTTCCATGCATTGGCGTAATGCTGTAAACGGTACTCCCGAAGTGGCGGAGCGTGTCCGGCTGAGATATAACAGTTTTGCGCCCAGAGTCAGAGTGGAGTGGACTCCTGGAATGTATTATTATTACAATGGTAACCGTAAAATCAACGTAGGTTCCAGGTATCCTACCTTTGTTTTCGATTATGAGCGGGGTCTTGATATCCTTCCTAATTCCGGAAAATATGAACGTTTTGAGATGTCGGCCGAACAGAAAATCCGTATCAATAATATACACACGCTTGCATATCATTTGGGAAGCGGTTTCTTTACGAACCAGGATGACATGTATTTTGTGGATTACGTAGATTTTGCCAATATCAATCTTCCGCAAGGGTGGAATGATGATATCGGAGGGACTTTCCAGATGCTGGACGGACGTTGGTACAACGCTTCCCGCCATTATGTCCGTGGAAACATGACTTTCGAAACCCCGTTCCTGTTGTTGTATCCGGTAGGACGGTTGCTTTCATTTATCCAGAAGGAACGTATTTATGCCGGAATCCTGTTTATGCCTCATTTGAATCCTTACTTTGAATTGGGATATGGCATAGGTACGCATGTCTTTGATTTCGGGGTGTTCATTGGAAATGAAAAAGGTAAATTCACTTCCCTGGGGTGTAAATTTACCTTTGAGCTCTTCAACAGATGACGGCCGGAATAGAATGGCCGGTTTTGTCCGCTTTTATTTTCTCATATAATCAGTTTTGCTGTGGAATATGTACTGTATCTGCCGTTTCAGGCTCCAGAGTGGCCGTACAAGGTCAAACCAGGGAAAGATGCAGCACATGTTTTCCTGCAGGTCTTTTGCCGTATGGTGGAATACAGTCATTTCGCAGATAAAGCGGACAAGCCATAGCAAGAGGATGATTCCTGCAAAAATCCATTGCTGGGTGTATATGGAAGTTATGATTCCGGCAAGTGATGTCAGATGGAACAGGCCACAGGTCCATGTCTCTATACTGTTCAGCAGTCTTGCCGTGCCTTGGTAATAGTGTCCGGTTACCATCCTGCCTATCTTTTCCTCCAACCAGATTCGTTTATATGGCGGTACAGGCATACGTACAATGCTATCCGGTTCTATTGCGACTCTTGTGTTACGTTCATTGGCTACGGCATTGATGAACAGGTCGTCCTCTCCCCGTTGCAGCTGCAGATGGTCGGAGAAACCTTTGTGCTTTTGATAGGTACTTTTACGGTATGCCAGGTTTCGTCCGATGCCCATGTAAGGGCTTCCGGCAATGGCTCTTCCCAGGTAACGTACCGACAGGAAGAACATATCCAGAACAAGAGTTTTGGCAAACCAGCCCTTCTTTGGCATGAAGTTGCTGTATCCTAATACAATGTCGGTATGTGGAGTCATTTGTCTGGCCAGGCTTCGCAGCCATTGGTTGCTTACCGGGCGGCAGTTGGGTTCGGTCACAACCAGCCATTCGTTGCGGCTTGCCCGGATACCCATGGCAATACCCAGTTTTTTACGGCTTACGTAACGTGCTGTTTCGGGGATGAAGGTATGATATAGGTTTTTATACTTCTGCTCCAGCAGCTTCAGAATATTTTCATCTTCTCCTGCCGACTTGTCGTTGACTACAATGACTTCGAATTCAGGGTAATCCTGTTCCAAGATAACAGGAAGGTTCTCTTTTAATGCATTACCCGAGTCTTTGGTCACAATAAGTACCGATAAAGGTGGCAGTTCTTCGGATATATCTTTGAGCGGGTTTTTGCAGCGTTTATGGATTTTGTTGTAGATGGAGAAAATGTAAATGAGCTGGATGATAAACAATATGCAGCATATTCCTGTCAGAATACAGGTTTCGGGGTAAAAATCGAATGTCATCATTGTTTTTTTGTTTCTAAAACTCTGCAAAAATAGAGCATTTTTTCGATTCCGGTATAACTTCTGTCTGAGAAAATAAGAATCATAACCGATAGAAGATAGAACAGGGAGAAGGATATTTACCGGTGATGTATCATCCGGTAAAATCCTTCTCCCGTCCAAGTTTATCTGATACTTTATTTGGAATCTGTTTTTCTAGATCAGTTCATCCGAAGTATAGCTTTTGGGAAGCTCACGGCAATTATAGCAGGATGCCATGATTTCACCATAGGCGCCGGCCGAACGCAGTGCAATCAGATCTCCGCGCTTGGTCTTGTTCAGATCGATGGCCTTGCCGAATACATCCGACGATTCACAGATCGGCCCCACTACATCATATGTTTCCGAAGGTTCTTCCGAGGTGATGTTTTCAATCTTGTGGTATGCCTGGTAGAGAGCCGGCCGGATCAGGTCGGTCATACCTGCATCAACGATTACGAATTGTTTGTTTGTACCCTGTTTTACATAGGTGACTTTGGTAATGAGACTGCCACACTGTCCAACTACTGAACGTCCCAGTTCGAAATGTAATGTCTGTTGTGGACGCAGTTTCAGGTGCTTGTGATAAGTGGCGAAATATTCGGCGAAGTCAGGAATCGGGCGGCGGTTAGGATGAGCGTAGTCTATACCCAGACCCCCACCTACATTGATGTGTTCTACGATAATCTGTCGGGCATACAGCTTTTCCTGCAGTTCGTTTATACGGTTGCAAAGAGCTACGAAATCGCCCATGTCTAGAATCTGGGATCCGATGTGGAAATGCAGCCCTACAAATTTGACGTTTCCCATTTCCAATGCCAGGTCAATGACATGATCCATATCTTCCATGCTGATACCGAATTTGTTCTCAGCCAATCCGGTTGTGATGTTTGCATGGGTGTGTGCCCCTACATTCGGATTGATGCGGAAGGCTACACGTGCAATCTTGCCTTTGGCTGCAGCCAGTTCGTTGATGACTTCCAATTCGGGGATAGATTCTACGTTGAAGCAGAATATGTCATAATCCAGTCCCAGATTGATTTCCTTGTCGGTCTTTCCTACACCGGCATAGACAATCTTGCTGGGAGGAAATCCGGCTTTTATGGCGGCTTTGATTTCGCCTCCGCTCACACAGTCCACGCCCAGTCCGCTTTCGCGTATTATGTTCAGTATTTTAGGATTGGCATTGGCTTTGACAGCGTAATGGACACAGAATTTGTTGTATTTGCCGCTTTCTGTACGGATAACGTTCAATGTATCACGCAGCAGGTTCGTATCGTAATAGTAGAACGGAGTTTCCAGCGTACGGAATTGATTAATAGGGAATTTTCCTTTCATAAAGTTGTTTTTTGTATTGATATGATATAAGAAGCTAAAGCGGATGACGCGATTCAAGGAATCGTACCATCCGCTTTGCAAAGTATCTTTTTTCCCAGCGGAATGTTATCCGCCGTTGCTATATTATTTATGGTTAAATAATGTATCGCTTAAAGATTGGAGCGCTTTCTTTTTGTCTGCTTCACGGATCAGGAATGAGATATTGTAATTGCTGCCTCCGTATGAGATCATACGTACCGGAATATCACGCATGGCATCCAGCGCCTTAGCTTCGAATCCTACATTTTCCCATTCCAAATCACCTACAACACAAACGATACACATGTCGTGGTCTACCGTTACGGTTCCGTATTTTTTCAGATCGTTTACAATTTCGTTGAGGTGTTTTGTATTGTCTATCGACATCGATACGCCCACTTCCGAAGTGCAGACCATATCAATGGCGGTCTGGTAGCTTTCGAATATTTCGAATACTTTACGCAGGAATCCGTGTGCCAGCAACATACGGCTTGATTTGATCTTGATGGCTGTTATATTGTCCTTTGCGGCAACGGCTTTAATCTTGCCTTTTTCTGTTTCATTTGAAATCAGTGTTCCGGGAGCAGTCGGTTCCATCGTATTGAGCAGACGTACCGGAATGTTTGCGTATTTGGCCGGCTGTACACAGGTAGGATGCAGGATTTTGGCGCCGAAGTAAGCCAGTTCTGCAGCTTCCTCGAAATGCAGGTGGCGTACCGGTGAAGTTTTTTCAACTATACGCGGATCGTTGTCATGCATACCGTCGATGTCTGTCCATATCTGGATTTCGGATGCATTTATCGCTGCACCTATCAAAGATGCGGTATAGTCACTTCCGCCACGTTGCAGGTTGTCGACTTCGCCGTAAGCGTTCCGGCAGATAAATCCTTGTGTAATATAAATTTCGTAATCAGGATTTGCTTCCAGCTGTGCCTGCAATTTTTCACGGATGTAGTTCAAGTCCGGTTCGCTGTTCTTGTCTGTACGCATGAATTCCAACGCAGGGATCAATACGGCTTTCACTCCTTGTTCCTGCAGGTAATTGGTAACCATGTTGGTTGAAATGATTTCACCCTGTGCCAGGATTACTTTTTCTTCGAACAGGGTAAATATATCTTTGGTATAGGAACGGATATAGTCGAACACTGATTTCACGAATTCCAGAGTCTTCTGTTTGTATTCTTCAGTAGAATAGAGTTCATCAATATGCTGCTTGTATTTAGCTTCCAGCTTATTGATGATGTCATTAGCACCTTCTGGATTTTTCTTGTACAGATAATCCGAAATTTCTACCAATGTATTGGTTGTCCCTGACATGGCAGACAGGACTACAATCTTCTGTTCGCCGTCAGTAATCAATTTGGCAACATCTTTCATTCTCTGTGCCGAGCCTACCGATGTTCCTCCAAACTTTAAAACTTTCATTTCTGGTTTCGAATTTTAATTGTTCTAAAATATATTGTTTTCTTTATTATTTGCGCAAAGATACAAAGTTTTTTATCTACTTTTTAACTTTTAAAAGTAAAATCTCTGTCTTTTCGTTTTTTTAGTATTCTGTCGTTTCTGTCAGGTGGTGGTTTGCGCAACAGAATACTTTACCTGGATATTCTTTCAACAGGTTGAGGTTATGGGTAGTCATGATGATGGCAGAACCTTGCCGGCAGATTTCCCGGAGCAGTTCGACGATGTTTTTTCCTGTTTCTACGTCCAGGTTTCCGGTAGGTTCGTCGGCCAGTATAATCTCGGGTCTATTCAGGATAGCCCGTGCGATGACGATACGCTGTTGTTCTCCTCCTGAAAGTTCATTGGGCATTTTATAGCCTTTATTTTCCATACCTACCAGCTTCAGAACTTCTTCAATACGGTTTTCGATGTCGTTTTTCTGTTTCCATCCGGTGGCCTTCAGTACGAATTGCAGGTTGTCGTGCACGGTACGGTCGGTCAGAAGTTGGAAATCCTGGAATACGATACCAAGTTTTCTTCTCAAGGCGGCGATATGTTTGCGCTTGATGGTACGCATGTTGTATCCCAACACGGTAGCTTCTCCTTCGGCTATTTCCAGTTCTCCGTATATGGTTTTCAGGAATGTTGATTTTCCGCTTCCCACTTTGCCGATCAGATAGACAAATTCTCCCTTTTCCAACTTGAAGTCCACACCTTGAAGGACAGTCAGTTCCTGCTGGTTGATCGTCACTCCTTTATATAAGATAAGAGGTAGTTCTGTCATGCCGGTAATGGTTTAATGTTTTTTCCAGGTGTCACTGTGACGTTCTTTCAGTTCTCTTGCCAGATCTTCTATGCGATAACCTTTCGATGTCAACAGCACTATCAGGTGGTAAAGCAAGTCGGCTCCTTCATAGATAAGACGTTCATCGGTTCCGTTGCAGGCCTCGATGACTGTTTCTACGGCTTCTTCACCCACTTTCTGTGCCATCTTGTTCACACCCGACTTGAACAGGCTGGTGGTGTATGACTTTTCCGGCATTTCCTGGTGACGCTTGTCGATAAAGTCTTGCAGTTCTTTCAGAAACATAATATCCTGTTCGTTCTTTTCTCCCCAGCAGGTATCTGTGCCAGTGTGACATACTGGTCCATCGGGATGTACTTTGATCAGCAGAGTGTCATTGTCACAATCATTTTGGATGGAAACTACATGCAGAAAGTTTCCACTCTGTTCGCCTTTAGTCCACAGACGTTGTTTGGTACGACTGTAGAAGGTGACCTTTTGAGTTTCCACTGTCTTTTCATACGCTTCCTTATTCATGAATCCTAACATCAATACCTTTTGTGTATAGCTATCTTGGATGATGGCCGGAACAAGTCCGTTCATTTTGTCAAAATCTATTTCCATTGTATATTGTTTAATTGTTCTGTTATCACGTTTAAATTCTTACATTAATGCCTTCTACACGAAGATACGACTTTAAATCGGGAATCTGTATTTCACCGAAATGAAAAACACTGGCAGCCAGTGCGGCGTCGGCTTTTCCGTAAATAAATGTATCCTTGAAGTGCTCTTTCTTTCCGGCGCCGCCTGATGCGATAACCGGGATAGAGAGGGTATTGCTGAGAGTGGCCAGTGCTTCATTGGCATATCCGTTTTTCACTCCGTCATGGTCCATACTGGTGAACAGGATTTCTCCGGCACCGCGTTCGTTGGCTTCTTTTGCCCAGTCGAACAGGTAACGGTCGGTTTCCACACGTCCGCCGTTCAGATAGCACTTCCATCCGTTTTCCGTTTGGCGGGCATCGATGGCCACTACGCATACTTGCGAGCCGAAATGACCCGCTATTTCATCAATCAGTTTCGGATTTCTGATGGCTGATGAATTGATTGACACTTTGTCGGCTCCGGCGCTTAGCAGACGGTCCACATCACTTAATTCATGGATCCCTCCACCAACCGTGAACGGAATGCTGATATGGGCGGCTATGCGCTTTACCAGATCGGTAAAGGTCTTTCGGCCTTCAAAACTGGCGGTTATGTCAAGGTATACCAGTTCGTCGGCACCCTGGTCACTGTAAGCCTTGCCCAGTTCGACGGGATCGCCCGCTTCACGGAGGTTGACAAAATTTGTCCCTTTAACGGTTTGTCCGTTTTTGATGTCAAGACAGGGTATAATTCGTTTTGCTAGCATAATCTTTCATGTTTAGAGATAGCAGACCAGATCCTTGAGTGAGATTCTGCCTTCATATAAAGCCTTTCCGAACACTACGGCCGGGATTCCTGCTTCGTCCAGCTTCCGGATATCGTCCAGACTGCTTACTCCACCGCTTGCTATCAGATGCAGGTCGGGAAATTCCGTAATGATATCCTTATAAAGTGGAATGGAAGGACCTTCCAGCATACCGTCACAACTGATATCGGTACAAAGAACTTTGGTAACACCTTTTTCTGTATAGTTTTTTAGAAATGGCATCAGTTCCATCGGACTTTCTTCTTTCCAGCCATTTACCGCTATCCTGTTGTCTTTGACATCGGCTCCCAATATGATTTTTTCACTGCCGTATCGGGTAAGCCAGGAGTTGAACAATTCCGGATCCTTTACTGCTACACTTCCGATGGTAGCCATCTGGGCCCCGTTTTCGAAGGCGATGACCAGGTCTTCATCACTTTTTATACCTCCACCGAAATCAATAATCAGTGAAGTGTGTCCGGCTATCTGGTCGAGTATCTTATAGTTGATGATATGATGTGAAGCGGCTCCGTCCAAGTCGACAATGTGCAGACGGCGTATGCCATGAGCCTCAAAATCCTTAGCTACTTCTACCGGATTTTCATTATATACTTTTTTTGACCCGTAATCGCCTTGTGACAGGCGTACGCATTTACCGTCGATGATGTCGATGGCCGGAATAAGTTCAATCATATTCAATCGTATTAACTAATTATTTTATTTATAGTTCCAGAAAGTTGGTCAGTATCTTTTCGCCTGTTTTCCCGCTCTTTTCAGGATGGAACTGGGTGGCGTAGAAATTATCCTTGTGCAGCGCAGAGCTGTAAGGAAGTATATAGTCGGTCTGTGCAGCGGTAAATTCGTTCAGAGGTACATAATAGCTATGTACGAAATATACGAACTCTTCCTTGTCGAAACCTTTGAATAGTCCGCTGTTGGTTTGGTCAATTGTATTCCACCCCATGTGCGGTACTTTGTCTTCGTGGCGTTGCGGGCGGAAGCGTTTCACATCTGTGTCGAATATACCTAGGCAGTCTACATCGCCTTCTTCCGAATGTCTGCACATCAGCTGCATCCCTAGGCAAATGCCTAGTACAGGTTGTTTCAACTCTTTTATCAATGTGTCCAAATTGTTGGCGTGCAGGTATTCCATGGTGTTTTTGGCTTCACCTACACCGGGAAATATTACCTTGTCGGCTTTCTGCAATGTTTCCCGGTCGGCAGTGATTACCGGTTCCACCCCTAAACGGCGGAGAGCGTAATCGACCGAAAAGATATTGCCTGCATTGTATTTTATGATGGCTACCTTCATTCTTTTTTGTTTGTTTCTTGGAAATGCAAAAATAACTAATTATTGTTTACTTGCTAGTATTTATAACAGAAAGTTATTCTTTTACTTGAAGCTCTGACAAGTTATTGGTTTTTTATGCACTTTGAATTGAATGTTTCGGATCAAAAAGAAGAAAGCGGAAAGAAAATTTTCAATCAGCTATTGCAGGTTAAAAAAAATGTTGTACCTTTGCATCCGCAATCGGGAAAGATTGCAAGTGAAACCAAAACATATTGGTGCGTTAGTTCAGTTGGTTAGAATACATG
>ULQU01007633.1_pt1 | contig 22746 bp, 18 predicted proteins | sample 1954841 | NCBI WGS metagenome assembly ULQU01 (sample SAMEA4835664, study PRJEB28245) | human gut metagenome | biome: gut microbiome; material: fecal sample | place: Denmark | collected 2008
TGCTGTACCAGCTCCATCATATCCTTCCGATACAGCAGCTCAGACACCGAAGTATAGTTTTTAATCTTGTTCTCAATCAACTTCAGACTGTCCGGATTGGCATATTCCGAATGTAACTTCACTTCAATAGACGCCTGCAACGGATTAAACCCTAAGAAATTCTCCGGATTTTCGCCCAATTCATCTTCCAGTTCCCGGGCAGCTTGTTCTTTAGAAATGTATTCAGTGGATTTAATATAAGGAAGGGACTCCAGATTCTTCTGCATCCGCTTTACATCCAAATCGCCAACATTATCCTTCAGGACAATCGAAAACGACATATTCTCTTTCACATATACCGATAGTTTGTTTCCCAACAATCCCATCAGGATAATCAAACCCATCAGGAAAAGAACCAGCGCGATACTTATTATCGAAGTAAAGCGGGAATGAAAGAAAGAAACAGAACTAACTTTTTTATTATCAGCCATTCGTAGCAATATTATTCACATTCTTCGTATCAGGAAGAAACATACAGGCACTTTCTTCCCAAATTTTCTGCAAAAGAACGAATATTTTGCGAGATAGCGACCTATTTTGTGTTATTTAACGATCGTCATTAAAAAATCATCTGGAGAAAGAATGGTTTCAGACCGTTGTAATATTCTATCTAAAGCAGTCTGTATTTTTATTAAAGAAGAACGAACTAACTCGCTATCATACATAAATGCCCCAAAAAACAAAACCCAAGCAGAGAAAAGTCAAAAGTAGGTGAACCAAACATGTTGTTCCTGTATCCAATTCTTTAGTTCACGGTGTGAACTAAGTAATCCACGACGTGAACTACTTAATCCACGGCGTGAACTAAGTAAACCGCGCCGTGAACTAAAGAATTCACTGGAGGCTTCATGCTTTTGGATAGTGGATATGGAAACTTTGATCTGTCCGGTAGAAAAATTATTTCCATGAATGCAGTATTTTATAGAAAAAGACATTTAGGAGATAAAAAACCTCTTAAATTTGTTATACGATGAAACAATGGAAACGAAAACTTTGGAAAACCTGTAATGGCATCTTAGCCACGCTCCTTGCCTGGCTGGGCTTTTCCTGCCTGGATGAAAACGGAAATGAACCGATTGTCTGTGAATATGGCGTACCAACCGCAGCTTATTCGCTGAAAGGCCATGTTGTCGATTCGCAAGGGAATGCAGTAGCGGATATGCCGGTTGTTATCAGCGACGGGACTTTCCCGTACAATTATCTGATTGGCGACACGGTGAAAACGGATGCCAACGGAGAATTTATCTGGGAAAACAAGCGTGTCGAACCTAGGGATTTCCAGACTATCCAATGGAAAATTGTAGATACTTGCCGGATCTATCAGGATACGACAGGTATTACCGTGTTTGATCCGGAGAGTGCCGTAGGAGCCGACGGATGGTTTATCGGAAGACTGTCTGCAGAAGAGACGATTCGCCTGTGCAATTATCAGGAGTCGCATAGCGAGCCGTACCTGCAATACCGGATTTACGGACGAATCACCAACTCCATCAACCGGGGTATGCCATTGGTTTTCCTGTCGGCCCGGAAAGCGAATGGACAGGAACCAAAGGAATTCTTCGACATCTCCAACTGGAACGGCGAGTATTCGTTTATCTATGAAAAAGCACCGGGCGAAGGCGATTCGCTTGTCGTTTATACCTCTCCGGTGACTTCGGCTGAAACGGACTGGAGCCAAGATATTCCGGAAGACTCGGTTGTGATCCGTTTCGACGGCGTGCCTTTAACCGAAGGTTCGGGTCTATTGAAAGGAAAAGGAAGTATAGAGCAAAATATATCGTACAGTTATGAAGCATATCCTTACTAAACGACTCCGTTTTCTCAACGGAATAGGAAGTTTTCTTCTGATGTTACTCGGCTTCAGTTGCTCAGCAGGAGTTGAAGAATATGGCACACCGTATGCGACTTTCCAAATCAAAGGCCGCGTGGAAACAGGCAATCAGGAAGGCATTCCGAATATTCAGCTGGCAAGTATCTTCGGAGAGAATGACACCTGCACTGTAACCAAGACAGAAACGGATGGTTCTTTCGAGATGAACTTCAGTTATGTTCCACTTCCTGACCTGAAAATTGTCGCAGAAGATGTGGATGGCGATAAAAACGGAAGCTATTTACCCACTGTTCAGGAAATTCATCTCACGGAAAAAGATTTTCGGGGCGGAGATGGCAATTGGTACGCGGGTGAAGTAGAGAAAGAAATTACAATCAGCCTGAAAGAAAAGGAGAAACATGAAACAGCAGATTGACTTACGCAAACGGCTTGGCCTGGAAATCTTCCGGAAGATACATCAGAACCGAATCAAGCTGCATGAGCTGAAGACGCTTTTCTGGGAATGCACGCTGCGCTGTAATGTGGCTTGCCGACACTGTGGAAGCGATTGTCGCGTTTCTTCGGCTTTTCCAGACATGCCGGTTGCCGATTTTCTGCGCGTCGTCGATGAAATCACTCCGCATGTGAATCCACATGAAGTATTAGTCATCTTCACTGGAGGAGAAGCCTTGGTGAGAAAAGACATCGAAAGTTGTGGAATCGAACTGTATCGCCGGGGCTTCCCCTGGGGAATCGTTTCCAACGGACTTTATCTGGACCGGAAACGGCTGGACAGCCTGCTGGCTTCCGGTCTGCATGCCGCGACAATCAGTCTGGATGGATTCGAGAAAGAGCACAACTGGCTGCGTCGTCATCCACATAGTTTTGAGAAAGCGGTACAAGCCATTCGGATGTTGGCAGAAGAGAAAGAGATCATCTGGGATGTTGTCACGTGCGTGAACCGACAGAATATTTCATATCTGCCGCAGTTTAAAGACTTCTTGGTCAGTATCGGCGTGAAACGCTGGCGGATATTCACCATCTTTCCAGTCGGACGGGCCGCCACGATGCCGGAACTACAGCTAGACAACCGGCAGTTTGTCTCCGTACTCGACTTCATCCGTCAGTGTCGCCAGGAAGGTGTGATACGAGCCAGCTACGGCTGTGAAGGTTTCTTGGGGAATTATGAAGGCGAGGTACGCGACGGGTTCTATGAATGTCACGCCGGCATCAGTGTTGCTTCGGTATTGATAGACGGTTCCATTTCCGGTTGTCCCAGTATCCGCTCAAACTTCCATCAAGGAAACATTTATCAGGATCACTTCATGGATGTCTGGAACAATCGCTTCGAAGCCTATCGCGACCGCAACTGGGCCAAACAGGGAATATGCGCCGACTGCAAGATGTTCCGCTACTGCGAAGGCAACGGCATGCATCTGCACGATGAAGAAAAGAAATTGCTGGTCTGCCATTATCACCGGATAACCGATCAGTAGAAACAGGTTGCCAGAAAAAAAGAGAGGGCACATCAGCCACCCAAATGGCTGTGCCCTCAATTATTTAAACTAACACCCACAAAAACCTCAGCTGTTATAAGCTGACTCTCCATGTTCATATACGTCGAGTCCTTCTTCCTCCACTCGTTTGGTAACACGCAAATCGAACACGACGTCCATAACTTTAAAGATGACAAATCCCATTCCTGCAGCCCAAAGGCCGATAACCAATGCTCCAAATACCTGAGCCCCTAAGAATCCGAATCCATCGCCATACAACAAACCACCGTCGACCGCCAGAAAGCCAGTCAGGATTGTTCCCAACGAACCGCATACACCATGTACCGACGATGCACCAACCGGATCATCTATTTTCAAGGTATGATCAATGAATTCGACAGCATAGATCATCACTGTTCCGCAAATGGCGCCGATCAGTACGGCTCCTGCCGGAGAAACCAAGTCACAACCGGCTGTCACACCAACCAGTCCGGCCAGCACACCGTTCAGTGTCAGTGACAACGATGGCTTCCCGAATTTAAACCAACTGACAACCAAAGCAAAAAAGCCACCGGCACACGCCGATAAATTCGTCGTCAGAAACACATGCGAGATAGCAGCCTGGTCCGTTCCCGTCGATGCAGCCAACTGCGAACCCGGATTGAATCCAAACCAGCCAAACCATAAGATAAACACACCCAGACAAGCTAACGTCAGACTGTGGCCCGGAATCGCTTTCGATTTTCCGTCTTTACCATATTTTCCCAAACGCGGTCCTAAAATGGCTGCTCCCACTAAGGCGATCCATCCACCTACGGAATGAACCACAGCCGAACCGGCGAAATCATGGAACGGTGTGCCAAAAAGATTCATCATAAACGAACCTTCTTCTCCATTCATCAGCCAGCCTCCGCCCCATGTCCAGTGACCTGAAACCGGATAAATAAGCACACTGATGAAGATGGTGTACAGCAAGTACATCGAGAATTTGGTTCTCTCGGCCATCGCTCCGGAAACAATCGTTGCCGAAGTAGCACAAAACACCGTCTGGAAAATCAGAAATCCTTCAATAGGAAGGCCATTATCAATAAGTTCATCCATCACTTCCAGATTGAAGAAATGAGGCATCCCGACAAAAGAACCGGCACCAAACATCAACCCAAACCCAATAAACCAAAATAACAACGATCCAAACATAAAGTCCACCAGATTCTTCATTAAGATGTTAGCAGTATTCTTTGTTCGAGTAAAACCTGCTTCCACTAAAGCAAAACCCGGCTGCATAAAAAATACCAACATTGCAGCCAGCAACATCCACACAGTATCCAAACCTGTTCCTAATTCTGAAACAACAGCCGATAAATCAGCTGGTTCTTCCGCTTTCAACAATAAAGGGGCAAACATCAGCACCATACACCATTTAGCCCAACGAGGCATTCGAAACGTAATATCTCTTTTCATATTCCTTATTCTTTATTCATTTTTCAATCTGTTAACGCACGCTATTTTTCTTGCTCTGCATTATATAAAGCAATATCACCCCGTTCTCCGGTTCGGATACGGATAGAATCTTCTACGGGAATAATAAAAATCCGTCCATCACCAATTTCGCCGGTCTGGGCAGACTTCAGAATTGCCTGAACTGTCTTCTCAACATTTTTGTCCCGAACAACGATAGAAACCAGAATACGTTCAATCGAACTGGTATCATAAATCACACCTCGATAAATACGGCCTTCACGCGTCTTTCCCACACCTCGCACATCATAGTAAGAAAACCATTCTATATCCGCTTCCAGCAAAGCTTCTTTCACCTCTTCAAATTTGGTTCGGCGGATAATTGCTTCAATTTTTTTCATATGTTTAATCTTTAATGATTATTAGTCGTTTATATATTGATTCCTAATACAAAAAATGCCCCTTCAGTCGCAGGATTCCATATCGTCTGAGCATAGACTGCCAAAGAATAATCGGTTGTCAACTTGATATCTTTAGCGGCCTTCAAACTAACTTGACAGACTGCAAATCCATCTTCTGCACCTTTATAAAAAGTATTGGCCCAAGGTGTTGCTCCGATTTCAGCATTCCAGTCTAATGTAGCAAACTGGAAAGGAACAGCTAGTGAAAAGTAAGAGGCATATGCTCTTTTTCCCTGCTTATTCAATCCATCATTACCTGCAAAATTCGTATTCCAGTTTAAAGCAAGAAAACCAAAATCATATCCAACGTGAGCTTCAAACACATGACTGGTTTTTCCATTTGCATAGTGAAAATAACCAGATCCTCCTGTAAACCAATAATCTGTTATAGAAAAGTTTAACCCACCCACAGTGTACCCTAAAGTCAAATCAAACTCTTTTGTATCCGACTCAGTGAAACCAACAGAGCCCCAAGCTGAAAGTGAAAAACCTTTATAGGCAATTGAAAGAGAAGGCTGGATACTAACATTGCCTAAATCTTGACCACGCCAAATGTATCCACTTACTAAATCACCACCTACGTTTGCTTCAAAAGCGTCTTGCGCTTTAACTTCTACCGAACATGCCAACACCATCATCCAGCATGTTACTAACATAAAATAAACTCTCTTCATTTCATCTTACACATTAGGGTTAATATATCAAAAATCCACAAAAATACAATATAATAAAATATTTGATGCGTATTATTTTAATAAACTATCTTTTTGTAATCTTTTCGCAAATATATAAATCATTATGATTTTATAAATAGGTATTTAAAATTAAATAGAAAGATATTTATTAAGCGTTATAGTTTAACGAAAAAACACAGAAATAAGAAATAATTTAAAACTTTATTACCTGAATATTTTTTATTTTATTACAGAGCAAAAAAAAGAAGATAAATAAATATACGGAAATTAAGGTTTATAGAATCTTTCTTTTGTCAAAAAGGTCTTGGCAATCGAGTGGAAGATAAATGTTATTCTACACGTCTATGAAGCTTTCTCTGATAAAGATATTATCTTTCCTTCTTATCTCATTTCAACTTACAATGGAAATCTTACCTTTAGTCATGTGATTTTCGCTCTTGAGGCTCACTAAAGGTTTACACCTGTTTAGATAATACTTATTCAAACACATAAAAAAACCACATGCAAAATCAGATTTCCTGATTTAACATGTGGAGTAATAATTATTTCTCACGAATAAAGATATTGATCGGAGTTCCGGTGAAATCCCAGTTATCACGGATCTTGTTTTCCAGGAACCGCTTATACGGATCTTTCACCCATTGTGGCAAATTGCAGAAGAAGACAAACGAAGGAATGCTTCCTGCCGGCAATTGTGTCACATATTTAATCTTAATATACTTGCCTTTCCAAGCTGGTGGCGGATAATTCTCGATAATCGGCAGCATGGTTTCGTTCAACTTCGCTGTTGAAACACGATGCTGGCGATTCTCATAGACTTGCTTTGCCGTTTCCAGCACCTTAAAGATACGCTGCTTCGTCATCGCCGAGATAAAGATAATCGGAAAATCTGTAAACGGAGCCAGACGTTCGCGAATCGCAGTAGTGTAAGAGTTGATGACTTTCTGACTTTTATCCTCAATCAAATCCCACTTGTTCACACAAACCACCAGACCTTTCTTATTCTTCTGTATCAACGAGAAGATATTCAGATCCTGACTCTCGATACCTCGGGTTGCGTCCAACATCAAGACACAGACATCCGCATTCTCTATCGCCCGGATTGAACGGATTACAGAATAATATTCCAAATCTTCGGTTACCTTTCCTTTCTTGCGAATACCGGCCGTATCCACCAGATAGAAGTTCAAACCGAACTTGTTGTATTTCGTGTAGATCGAATCACGTGTTGTTCCGGCAATATCCGTTACAATATTCCGCTCTTCACCAATAAAGGCATTCACCAATGACGACTTTCCGGCATTCGGACGACCTACTACGGCAATACGCGGCAGTTCTTCCTCCAGAGCCATCGGTTTGTCGTCGGGCATCACTTCCAGAATCTTATCCAGCAAATCGCCAGTGCAAGAACCATTGATCGCCGAAATACAAATCGGATCACCCAAACCTAACGCATAAAACTCGGCCGAACCGATATGAGCCTCGAAGTTATCTGCTTTGTTGGCTACCACCAGAACCGGTTTACGGCAACGACGCAAGATATTCGCCACTTCCTGATCCAAATCCGTCAGACCGTTTATCACATCGACAACAAACAAGATGACATCCGCTTCTTCGATAGCGATTTTCACCTGCTTATTGATTTCTTCCTCAAAAACATCCTCCGAGTTGACAACCCATCCACCGGTATCCACCAGCGAAAACTCTTTTGTCAACCATTCGACCTTGCCATACTGGCGGTCGCGTGTTGTCCCGGCCTGTTCATTTACGATAGCCTGCCGCGTCTGCGTCAGACGGTTGAACAAGGTGGACTTTCCTACGTTGGGCCTACCAACAATTGCTACAAGATTTCCCATATACTTAGTTTATTGAGTTTTTAGTTTATGAGTTCTTTCGTTTATCCAAGTGTGTGGCTCATAGATCCTCACCCACTTATAAACCTTATTCCAGGCGATACCCGAAAGCACGAAGCATATTGTCGCGGTTTCGCCAGTCTTTTTCTACTTTGACAAACATCTCCAGAAAGACTTTCTTCTCAAAGAAGCGTTCGATGTCTTTGCGTGCCATCGCACCTACTTTCTTCAGTGCCTGTCCTCTATGCCCGATGATAATACCTTTCTGCGAATCCCGTTCACAAATGATCAAGGCTTTGATATGGATCATTTCATCATCTTCCTTGAACAATTCCACCACTACTTCCACAGCATACGGGATTTCTTTCTGATAATACAAGAGAATCTTCTCGCGGATGATCTCTGTCACAAAGAAGCGAGCCGGCTTGTCGGTCAACGCGTCTTTCTCAAAATAAGGTGGTGATTCGGGCATCAGCTCTTCCACCCGTTGTTTGACATAATCAACATTGAAGTTCGACAAGGCCGAGATCGGGATAATTTCTGCCTGCGGAAGAATGGTTTTCCACTCCTGCACCAAGGCTTCCAGCTTCTGCTGGTCGGTCATATCGATCTTATTGATCAGCAGCAGGATCGGACATTTTTCCTTTTGCACCTGCTGCAAGAACTCTTCGTTCTTATCGATGGTCTCAATCACGTCTGTCACATACAACAACACATCTGCATCATCGAGGGCAGACTCTGAGAAGTTAAGCATAGACTCCTGCAGCTTATAGTTAGGCCGCAAGACGCCGGGCGTGTCTGAATAGACAATCTGCATATCTTCGGTATTCACAATACCCATGATGCGATGACGGGTTGTCTGCGCCTTCGATGTGATAATCGAAATACGCTCACCGACCAACCGGTTCATCAAGGTTGATTTTCCGACATTCGGATTACCGACGATGTTGACAAATCCCGATTTATGCTTTTTTTCCATCATATCCCCATTTCAGGTAAACAGATCCCCATGTAAATCCTGCTCCGAAAGCAGCCAGAATCAGGTTGTCGCCTTTCTTCAACTGGTCTTCCCATTCCCACAGACACAAAGGAATTGTGCCGGCACTGGTATTTCCATATTTCTGAATATTGATCATAACCTTTTCTTTCGGTACACCCAATCGCTTGGCTGTCGCATCAATGATACGCAAATTAGCCTGATGCGGTACGATCCACGCGATATCGTCTTGTGTCAGATGATTCCGCTCAGCAATTTCAGCTGCCACATCAGCCATGGATGTCACCGCATATTTGAATACGGTTTTTCCATCCTGATAAACAAAATGTTCTCTTCTATCAACAGTCTCATGAGTAGAAGGATAAGCCGAACCGCCAGCCTTCATAATCAGATGAGAAAATCCGATACCGTCTGTACGAAGGATCACATCCATCACACCGATTTCTTCCGTAGTCGGTTCCAGCAAGACAGCTCCGCAGCCGTCTCCAAACAACGGACATGTCGTACGATCTTCATAATTGGTAATAGATGTCATCTTGTCGCCAGCTACAACCAATACTTTATGATAACGTCCGGTACGAATGTAGTTCGAACCAGTTTCCAATGCATACAAGAAGCCTGCACAAGCTCCCTGCATATCAAAAGTCATGGCGTTCTTACAGCCTGTCTGATAGGCAATGATAGAAGCAGTCATCGGGAAATGATAGTCAGGTGTTGTGGAAGCAAACAAGACTACTTCAATGTCTTCCGGATTGACTTGTGTCTTTTCGAATAATTGCTTTACGGCTCTGATTGCCATATAAGAAGTGCCAAGACCTTCGCCTCTCAAGATTCTACGTTCCTTGATACCCACACGTGTCATGATCCACTCATCTGTGGTATCTACCATCTTACATAGATCCTCGTTCGTCAGAACATCTTCGGGAACATAGCCTCCGATTCCCGTGATTACTGCATTAATTTTTTCCATTACATCAAGAACTGATAAATGATTGATAAATTAAAATAGCCCTAAAAATTTGATTTTTTAGGGCTATTTCTTCCACTTAGTCAAATTAATCTTCTGAATAATTAAACTGCAGCTTCTTTAACGATTGCTAACTTACCTCTGTAATAGCCGCATTCGCCACATACAGTGTGATAAATGTGCCAAGCTCCACAGTTCGGGCAGATAGCCATTGTCGGAGCAACAGCCTTGTCATGAGTTCTTCTCTTGGCTGTTCTTGTCTTACCTTGTCTTCTTTTAGGATGTGCCATTTTATTATTAATTTTAATTGTTATTATTCTCTATCAAATCCTTCAGAGCATCCCAACGCGGATCAGTAGGCTGATCAACGTCCGAATCGTCTTCATAGAAACCATCGTCCGAAAAGTCATCTTCTTCGTCTGAGCGGACTGCTCGATGTTTCCTCAATTTCGAAGACATCTCCTTATTACATTTTCCCGGTGCATGCACATGCTTCATCGGGACGGCCAAAGCAACGAACTCATATAAGAACCAAGCCAGGTTGATCGTTCCATCATCTTCGGGGATGATCAACACCTCGTCGCTTTCTTCCGCATATTCTTTGCCGAACTTCACTATCAGACGGGCATCCGTGTTGATAGGCTGTTCCATATCGTCCAGACAACGATCGCATGGCACAATGGCTGTTCCTTCCAGATGGAAGCTTAACTCAAACATCACAGCCGACTTGCGAAGAGTCAGATGTACCTGAACCTTACCCTTTTGCACCAAATCTCCTTCGATGTCCGCAAAGAACTTGTTCTCCAATAAGTAGTCATATTCATGTACTCCTGGAGTGAGATTTTTCAAATCAATATGATATAATCCAAATTTTCCCAAAGCCTACTTATGTAAAAACCTTGCAAAGGTACGAAAAATATTAACAGAAAAGCAATAGGTATGTAGATATTTTTTCCTATAATGCATTTTTGACACCATATTCACGGATTTTAACGTGTCAGACGGCGTAATTCGATACGAAATGTCGTCCCTTTACCGATTTCCGAGCTTTTTACATAGATTTTTCCACCATGATATGACTCAATAATCCGCTTTACCAACGACAGACCCAAGCCCCAGCCGCGCTTCTTCGTTGTGTAACCCGGATTGAATACAGTCTTGAACTTCGACTTCAGGATGCCTTTGCCGGTATCCGTCACGTCGATACGCACCTTCTTGCCTTTTTCTTCAATATGGAAGGTGATATTTCCCTGTCCTTCCATCGCATCCACGGCGTTTTTACACAGATTCTCGACCACCCAGGCAAACAATGCCTGATTCATCAGTACCATCACCGGTTCTTCGGGCGCTTCGACAGTTATTTTTACCTTCGACGAGATGCGGGTTTCCATATAATCGAGGGCCGAACGGACCGATTCACAGATATTCACCGGAACCGGCTCGGGTGTGGAACCAATCTTCGAAAATCGCTCGGCTATCATTTCCAGCCGTTTGACATCTTTCTCCATCTCAGCCAGCAGTGTCGGATCGACTTCTTTCAGCTTCAGATACTCAAGCCAGGCGATAAGTGAGGAAATAGGTGTTCCCAACTGATGAGCCGTCTCTTTCGACAAGCCGACCCAGACTTTGTTCTGCTCGGCCTTCTTGGTGCTTGCCAAGGCCAGGAAAGCAGTCAGGATGAAAACGGCCATCACCGTCAGCTGCGCATACGGATAGACCAACAGCCGTTTCAGGATGAGTGAATCATCATAATATAGGTATTGGTAGGTGCCGTCTTCCATATCAATCACGATCGGGTCTTTCTTTTTCTTCAACTCCTGTACTTTCTGCTGCAGGAACTCATCCACATTCTTTTCGGGCAGCTCCAGATTCTTGTAGTTCATCACACTGTCCCGGTCATTGCACAGCATCACCGGAATGGCGGTGTTGCCCTGGATGATCTGTAGAATCAGGTTCATGTTCAGACTCGGATCTTCGCTGGTGAGCACACGCGTGGCTTCGGCCCAGACTTCAATCTTCTGGCGTTCCTCGCGTGCCAAATCCTTGATCAGCAGATCAGATACAAAAACGGAAGCTATGGCTATCACCACAGCTGCCACGATAAACAGATATTTCAGCAATTGCCGGGAATCGTATAGGCTATTCATTCTTCATTATCTTTTTTTCTGTCGACAAAGAGACAAGGCAACTCGTCAACAAAGCGATGTCAACAAATCTATTTTACTCTCCGTCACTGTAAATTTAACGGCGAAAAGATTGTTTTAGTGTATCCTATTTCTTATTTTCCCCAAACCGGTAAGCAAGAGTGCAAGTCGGCAAGGAGTCTGAACACCCTGTCCGAAGGCCCGAAAATTCATGCCTATGAATGCGCTAAAAGACGCCGGCTTTTCATCAAAAGACGCCGGGAATTGATGAAAAGCCGGCGTCTTTTTCAAGATATACTTAGTCTTTTACATAACTGTCCGGGAAGATTGTGTATTGCTCTACTCCTTTCTTTGTGCGAATCCAGGTTGCATATTTGCCGGATGCTTCGTCCAGTTCGATGATACGGGCACCGTTAGGCAAATGGTTGTATTCGGTCGGACCACCGCTGAAACGGCCGTAAGCCAACAAGATGCCTTGCCAATACACGGCATAGTCGTTGTCGTGATCATGACCGACAAACACGCCTTTCACATCTCCCTGTTCTTTCATGGCTGTAAACAGACCGGAGTTCAGGGCCGGCGCACAAGCTTTCTCACGCCGAATTCCATAAACGGTCGCGTTTTCATCGGCTATCGCCTGGTGATATTCGGGCAACGGAATATGGAAGAACGCCAGGGAAAGCAACGGAGTTCCGCCATTGGCCTCGGTGAAAGCCTGGCTGCGGCTACGGTACCAGTCAATCTGGTCGAACTTGATGTAATCATATCCATCGATGCCTTTGGTGGAAGAATAGGCATTCGAGTCGAAGCAATACAAGACAGCCGCGTCTTTCTTGTCGTCCGACGAACGGACAGCGAGGGCATAGTTACCGTCGCCCGATATTTCGGGTACCTCATCGACAGTCAGGTTATAAGGCAAACTCTGGGCTATTTCCAGCAGTTCTTGATGCGGCGTGCCTTGTTCGTGATCGTGGTTTCCGAAGACGATCGAGAACGGGATCTTCCGGTCTGATACGGTTTTCAGTACCCGACGCAAGTTGTCTTTGGCCGGCTGACTGTAAATAATATCTCCGGTGAAGACCACCAGATCCGGTTTTTCCTCGTCCAACACCTGATTGATGCGTTCATACGCCACTTCCGACCGTTCGTCTTGCCACTTCAGATGCAAGTCGGTGAACTGGACAATCTTGAATTTCTTGCTGTCGGCGTGAAACTTCAATACGGGTTTCTGCGCCCAGGCGGCGATTCCCAGAAAGGCAGTCGCCATAAAACCTAAGATAAGTTTTCTAACCTTCATATTTTATATCCGTTTTTTAGATTGATTCGTGTCACAAAGCTAACCATTTCACCCCATTTTTGCAACCCTATAAAAATAATGCCTGTCTTTGCTTTCTTTTCTCGAAGATTTCTCCTACCTTTGGTTCGTCCGGATACAGACCGGACGAAATACATTGTATTATTCATTAAAATTACCTGCTATGAAAAAGTTTCTAGCCTTTGGGAGTGCCGCCCTCCTTCTGATCTGTGGCGGTTGTCAAGAAGAATCCATCGTGAATGAACCTGTTTCTGCCCAGCCAGTGAGCGTCCGGTTTGCCCTGACGTTGCGGGAAGACATCGAACCGTTCCTGCGAACCCGTAATTTGCCCGGCGGACTGCCCGGCGAACCTTCGGCGGCCAACGCCTCACCCGACGAGGAAGAGACTCCTTCAACCCAACCCGTATCCACACTGTCGTATATCGAATATGCGGTTTATGATAATGACACGGAAGAGCTGATCGAACACCGGCGTTATGAAGTGGACGGACAGGACGGAAGCCTGCAAGTGCAGGACGAGCTGACGGCGGGTATTTATAAGGTATGTTTTCTGGCGCATGGTGTGACGGATGCGACCTTTGCCGAAGAGAACAGTCTGGTGACGTTCCCGGAAGTAGAAGATACGTTTTGGGGATTTCAGGAGATCGAAGTGGATGCCACACAGACCGACCAGTCGTTCAGCGTCGGACTGGCGCGTGCCGTGGCGGGTATAGAACTGGTGCCGACCGATGCCGTACCGGAACAGGTGGATCAGTTCCTCATTGAGACGTCGGGCTGTTATCACCAGATCTGCCTGCTGGACGGAAAGACGCCGGCTGTGACCGAAGCCTTCTCGCTGACCGTTGCCTTCGAGGCGGAAGACAAACTGCCCGATACACGGGTGAAGCATTTCTTCTATTCGTTCGTGCCGGAAGCGGCTCCCGAAGCAGCATCGGCCTTTCTCGATGAAATGATCCTGACCTCACAAAGCGGCTCGGGCGAGGTGCAACGCCAGCGTACCATCACGCAGGTGCCGTTATACCGCAACCGCATCACGCGTTACACCGGGACACTTTATACGCCCAGCATCGTAGATGGTTTGTTCGACCTGCAGATTGATACCAACTGGGGCGAATATGTGGATCAGGTGTTGGAGTAAAAAAGAACAAGTTGACAAGGTTTATTGAAGAGACAAGTTAACAAGTTGACGAGTTGACAAGGCTTTAGATAGATTAGATAAAATATCATCACCTTGTCAACTCGTCCCCTCATCATCCTTGTCAACTCATCAACGGGAAATCCCTGTTTCCTTGTCAACTCGTTAACTCGTCAACTTGTTACCTTGCTTTCATCTGCTTTGCCCAGATATTTCCGGGATAAGCTTCCAGCGCTTTGGCAAAGGAAGCCTGCGCAGCCTGCTTGTCTTGCTTCAGCAACTGGATCAAACCGGCATAATAGTCGATTTGGCTTTGCCGGATGTTCTGGGTTGCTTCCCCAAACTTGGCATACGAATCCAGCGTGCGCTGACGTGTCTGTTCCAGGTATTTTTCCATTGCCTGCAAAGCAGATTGAGCTTCTTCCGTCTTACCCAGTTTCTCCAAGGCTTTCACCCGGTAGTAAGCCAGATCCGACAAGCCGCCCGGATATTTGGCAGAAGCCGCTTTCTCAAAGAATTCCTGTGCCTTCGCTTTTTCGTTCAAGCCTTCATAGGCTACACCAGTCAGGTAATAAGCCTTCACTTCATAGCCACCGCGATGCGAAGGAGCCACTTCCAAGTTGGCCGGATACTGATTGGCCAGATCAAACTCGCCAATGGCTTTCTGATAACTCTTCTTAGCCAGAAGCGACAAACCCTTCAACAGATGTGAATCCACATAAATATCGTGAATCTGTCCGCCGCCTTCCCACAAATGGAAATGACGTTTGTCCATGATCTGAATAGCCTTATCATACTTACCCATGACGTTATACAACGACAACAGGCGCATCACTGCATCGTCATGTTTCATCACTGTCTTCAAATGACGTTCCAGACGTTTCAGACGGGCATCCAAAGCAGCATTGGCCGATTCATAAATCTTATCGGATTCTGTAAACAGCAGGGCATCATTCGGATTGATCTCGATAGCCCGGTCATAAGCCGCCATCGATTTTTCCCACTCGCCCAACTGACCATAGGCAAAGCCGACATTTCGCCACGAAATGGCAAAGTCAGGTTTCAATTCTGTAGAACGTTGCCATTCTGCCAGTCCTTTGTCTTTCTGTCCGATATAATACAGCAAGTTACCGTAGGCATAATGTAACAGGGCATTATCGGGCTGTGCCTGCAAAAGAGCTTCAAACAGATTCACTTCTTCCAGACGCAACGGATAGTTATGTAGCGGCGAACAAGCATCTGCCTGTGCCAGTGCCGATGTCACAGCCGACTGATCACCTGTCTGCAAAGCGACGAATGCCTGATAATAATGTACCATTGGCGATGAAGCAAACGGTTCGCCCAACTCGATGGCTTTAGCCAACAGTTTTCCGGCCTCATCTGTTGCTCCGACCAGCAAGTAGTTATTGATCACTTCCAGCATTTCCTGGATTGCTACCAGTCCTTCTGTCTGTCCATTCAGGCGCGAAGCCAGTGCCGACGCATCACCTTTTGTCAGGAAGCTCTCTTCTATCAAGCTGCCATAATCCAGCGGATCGATGCTGCGCACATAAGCCAATACGGCTTTCGCCTCTTCCGTACGTCCTAACTTACGCAGGATAAAGGCTTTCAGGTTCTGTGCCTGAATATCGCGCTGACCGACATACAGCGATTGGGTAATCATATCCAGTGCCTTCGGATAATCCTGCTGCTGCAAAGCCAGAATAGCCAGTCCATAGAAAGCCGGATGCTTATAATCAGGTGTCCAGGTGGCAGCCCAGTAATTGTTTTCTGCCTGGTGCTTATCGCCCGTCAGCTGATACAGATAACCTAAATAATACAACGCTTCCGCATCTTTCACCCGGGTATAATCATGTGACAGACGAGTCTGAGCCCGCAACAAATGTTTCTCGGCCTCAGCCCACCGTGCCTGACGCAAGTAATGCTTACCGACTTCAATATTCACGCGGGCATCCATCGAGTCACGGCGCAGGGCTTCGTTATAGAAGTCCATGTAGTCCAGACGGGCATTATTGAACTGATCCACACGCAGACCAGCCAGATACAGTTCTTCGTTCGTCTTATATTCGTCCACCGGTTTTGTTCCGTCGATCACTTTCGGCAGCGGTTTATCCGCATCCAGTTCGATCGGCCGATAATCTACCAGCAGATTCCCTTCCGCATCATACAAAGCAGTATATAAATCGGAAGCCTTGGCTCCTGCCGGAACGGCTACCTCATCCAGGAAGTAATGATCGGGATCAATGTCGATGGTCTTCTCCAGACAAACCTGATCCTGGTGTTTGACTACCACACGTGCCTGTTTATATAAGGTAGTCGCACAAAAACCTACCCGATATTTTCCGGCATCACCCGGTTCAAAATTAACGGCCGCATCCATGGTCGCATTCTTGCAGCCTTTAATACCTTTGATCGGATACCAAATCTGACTGAATTCGCGTGTCTCACCCGGATTGATCCAACTATAGTCCGGCTGGTTGTCCGAATAGGCACCCACCATCAGCTCCAGGTAATGTCCGTCTTTATCCGACAGAATCTTGTTCCACATGTGGCCGTTCGGATTATTTCCCCACAAGAAGAACTTCTTTCCCGGTACAACATGGCGATTCGCCACATGCACGGTTCCGGCATCCTTGGCATAATCATATCCGGCCAGGAATTCCATTTCGCTGCCCCAGGCAAAGATCGAGCGCGAATCGCCCTTATAATTTCCCCAACGGGACAGATCGACCTGTTCGCCGCTACCCAATACCGCTTCGCCCATCGGCCATTTCGTAAAATAGACCTTATGATGATCGGCACCAAACTGTACATCGGGTGGGAAAATCACCTGATAATGTTCATCACAATGTACGGAAACATTCGCCCAATACAGCATTGACTGGATCATTTGCGTCGGGTTTGTCACCATAATCTTGGCTTCCACCCACGAACGGTTCGGATACACCGAAACACCCACCGACCATTTCAGGCGATGCCGCAGTTCGGTCTCACCTACCCAGATCGTCTTGCTGCCATCTGGATTTTCCTGCATCTTCCAGTTGGTCGGTAAATACGTCGTTGCTCGGTGATGGTCCGGAATATTCCATTCCACACCGCCCGACAACCAGGCGCCCAGCATACCGATCAAAGCCGGTTTCACACCGGTCTGTGTATAAAAGAAATGATAATCATTGGTTTTGTCGGTCGCCGAGAAAATACGACCGCCTATTTCCGGCAAGACAGAGATATTCACATACTCATTTCCCAACCGCAGCACATTATACTCTTGATCGACCACATTCTCGGTCAGTACATCATACAACGGATACGGATAAATGTAACCTTCCGCTCCCTGATAAACACGTCCGGTAAAAAAGATGGGATCCACTTCCGGACTTCCGATCTGATAGGTCGGAATTTTTTCTTTCACGGCTTTCATTTCCACCTGTTGTCCCCAGGCAGGAAGCGAAAGCACTGCCAACAAGGGCAAAACTAACTTTGCTTTCATAGGATATGACTTAAAGTGTTTCTATATAATAAAATAATCATGAATCTAATTGGAACTAAAGAAAAAAAAGACGAGTTGACAAGGTACAAGGCTTCAGACAGATTTCAAATCCATTAGCCTCATAACCTTGTCAACTCGTATGATCACACACTTGTCAGTCTATCGACAAGTACCTTTTATCTTTTCAAATTCGGATTCAACTGAGTATCCGTTGAAGGATAAGGCAAATAGATTGACTTTTCACCCTGCCATGTTGTACCTGCCGAAATCTCTACCTGATTCTTACGCATAACACCCGGAGCTACCTCAATCGGCTCATTTGCCTTACGCTCGTTAAACGTCTGCTCTAATAATTCCATACGCATCTGATCGTCGCGACGAGTTACCAAAGCAACCCAATAACCAGCTACTTCCCAACCATGTTCTGCCAACGCTGCATTGGCAAAGGCATCACCACTCAAACCTTGCTGTAACGGTTCCAGTCCGGCACGTTCTCGCACCTGATTGATACATTCGTAAGCCATTGTATTCGGAGTTCCTTCTGCACGAGCCTGAGCTTCTGAATACCATAACAACACTTCTGAATAACGGATCAGACGATGACGATGATCGTTTGTCATCCATCCTGTATTGGCCGGCTGTGTATAATCGTAATCGCCGCCATCTTCAGCTATAGTGAAAATACAATACATCGGGTGTTGTTCAGGAATTGATTCATCCCACCAGTCAACCAATGGATTACCGGCTTTATTACCCTGTAAGATTTTAGGATTAAACGTTGCGTCTTTACGCGGACCAGCCGGGAATTCTTTCCAGAACTTGATTTCACCCCAACCGTCACCCCATCCGCCAAGCGATTCGAACAGGTTACTAGAAGTCATCTGTGAGTCTTCTACCCAAGTAAAATCACGTGAGTAATTGATACCAACAACTGTTTCATTGGTGTAATTATGACTCGGAGCATATACATATTTGTATTCTGGTTCCAAAATATATTCATACGTTCCTGCATTCACACCATCAATAACCGCCTTAGCCTGTTCAGCAGCCTTGGCATAATATTCCGTTTTCTTTAACGGCCAACCAGCCATAGCCATGTAAACGGCAGCTAAAGTTGATTGCGCAGCTTGTTTGGTAATATAAACATTGGCACCATTTACTTTACGTGGAGCAGAAGAGTAATCAGTCGGAAGCGTATTGACACAATCTACCAGATCCTGCTCAATTTGAGCGTAGATTTCTTCGACCGAAGCCAACGGACGTTCATAATTCACTTCATTATCCAATACCAACGGAACTTGTCCCCAACGACGTACCAACCAGAAGTAATTCACTGCACGCCAATATTTAGCCTGCCCAATAGCAATATTGATTTCCTCATCAGTTGTCGGAGTTCTTTCCGCATTCAGGATAATATAGTTGGCAGCCTTGATACAGGTATAAGATGTTTGCCAAGCAGCTTCCACACCTTTATTGGCATCAGTCGGGCGGAAAGCATCTACTTCTGCATACGCCTGTTTGTTACTACCCGGATTTGTCGTTAAATCATCACCTTGCCAAGACGGAATAGTTGGGTTTGTATTTGTTTGTATCAAACATACCTTCTGATACAAAGCGTATGTTGACATATCCAATTCTTCTTGTGTAGAGAAGAAGGTTGAGGGGGTTAACTGTCCTTTCGGGTCTTCTTCCAAGAAATCACTGCAAGAAGTAGAGAACAAGGTAAACAAAGCCCCACTTAATAATATATATTTTGCTTTCATAATTCTTATCTTTGACTTTACATAGTTAGAAATTCATACGTACACCCAGTGTATAAGTACGGGTTAATGGGTAAGCACCAAAATCAATACCGTCGTTCACATCAACACCGCTACTCATAAATGAGATACCGGCAGGATCCATACCCTTATAACTTGTAATTGTAAACAGATTCTGGCAGCTGAACGTAAACCGCAAATCAGCAAATTTAGCTACCGATTTAGGCAAGTTATAAGACAAGCTCAAGTTGTCCAAACGGAAATAACTAGCTGATTCCAGGAACTTGGTAGATGTTGAAGCCGACTGGTAATCATTATTGGTAACTGTTACAGACGGATAACGAGCAGCCTGTCCTGCCACGTCATAATTGTCATTCAAGTACTCACGTAAAGTAATGAAGGCAAAGTCACCCGTCATAGCTGTTCCCGTAAAACGAACCAAGTTCAAACGATCTGCACCAAACGACCCGGTAAAGAAGAGATTCAAATCCCAGTTTTTCCAACGCAATGTATTGTTCCAACCTAATGTAAAGTCCGGATTTGCTTTACCGATAAATGTACGGTCATTACTGTCAATTGAACCGCTTCCATCTAAATCAACAAACGAATCACGTCCATTTTTATCCAAGCCATTCCATACATATCCATAGAATGCACCGATCGGTTGTCCTACTTCTACACGTGTCACTCCATCATTCGGAATCATACCAGCTGCAGGAGTTGAACCGGAAACAAAGTCCAGACCACCCAAACCAGTTACTTCATTCTTCAAATAAGTACCGTTCAATGTAGTTGACCAGCTAAAATCTTGCGTATCAAATACAGTCGCATCGATTGAGAAATCTATACCTCGGTTACTTACCTCTGCGGCATTCACCCAGTAGGAACCACCACCATCATAATTGGCTATCGTACGCTGTAATAAACCGTCTTTCGTCTTTTTATCGAAATAGTCGAACGAGAAGTTCAACCGATGATTCAAGATAGAGAAATCAAGACCTAAGTCTAACTGGTGCGTTGTTTCCCATGTCAAATCAGGTGTAGCTACCGATGTACCAATCCAATAACCTGTATATTGAGACGATCCACCAAAAGCGTACATCGCCTGTTGCATCAGTCCTAATGTTCCATACGGATCAATAGCCTGACTACCAATCACACCATAGCTGGCACGGATTTTCATATCCTGTACAAGATTCTGATTCTGCATGAAGTCTTCATTACCCAACGACCAGGCAGCTGCGATTGACGGGAAATAACCCCATTTCTTATTCTGGAACTTAGAAGAACCATCGGCACGAATCGTACCAGTTAACATATACCGATCTTTATAATTGTACATCACGCGTCCTACTCCAGACATCAATGCCCATTCCGAATAAGAGTTACTTGCGGTTCGGCTACCAGCCATATTGACATTCCACCAACCCACACTTTCTGTCAACAAACCACTACCATTCAATGCCATATAACGGGTTTCTGAATGAGTAGCTTCATAAACAGCCGTAGCAGTCAGAGCATGATCACCCCACTTATTTGTATAAGTCAAGTTGTTTGTCGTCTGCAATGTCATGCGGTACGTATCATTATTACCCATGCTATTATTGCTGTTCGTCACCTTCTTGGTAGAGAAAGAGTAAGCTTTCAAATCATTATAGTCAATACCGTTACTTGTCGTAAAAGTCAAACCCGGAAGAATATCGAACTTCAAATCCATACGGGCATTTACAATGTCTGTAATGGTTTCGCCCGTCTGTTCTTTCAACATACCCACCGGGTTGTTTTGTGTTAAAGCACTGTACGGGTCACGCGTATATGAACCGTCTTCATTCAAAATCCCAAGTACAGGCGAGTAGTTCATGGCAACGTTCACGATATTACCTTTCCCGGCACTGAAGTCACCACTACGACGAATATTATGAGAAGCATTCACATCGGCTGTTACATGCAACCAGTCTGTCACCTGTGAAGTTATATTGGCACGAGCCTGGAAACGCTCATTCTTATTCTCTATAACAACTCCATCCTGTCCAACATAGTTACCAGAAACCAAATACTGGGTTTTATCACTACCACCAGAGAATGTCAATTTATAATCTTGTGTGATACCGGTTTGATAAATCTGATCCTGCCAGTCTGTTCCAGCTGTTCCGTTCTGGAAAGCTGTCAGCTGATCCTGTGAGAAAGTATTTGCACGGTATGTATTAAATAAAGTAGCAAATTCATAAGGACTCAGGGTTTCATAACGTTTGGCAACGGTTCCGATACCCACCTTGGCATCCAATGTAATTTCCCGAGTATTCGCCTTACCAGTTTTGGTAGTAATCAAAACAACACCATTCGCACCACGCGAACCGTAGATAGCGGTTGATGAAGCATCCTTCAACACTTGCATTGAACGAATATCTTCAGGGTTCAAACCCGTCAGTCCACTTTCACGAACGATACCGTCGATCACATACAACGGGTCATTGCTACGGTTGATTGAGCCCGAACCACGCACACGGATCTTAACCGTTCCACCCGGTACACCGCTATTCTGCACCTGCACACCGGAAACACGTCCTTGCAATGCGTCTGATACCTGCACAATCGGCTGATCTTTAAAGCTCTTACTGTCCAATACAGCTACTGATCCCGCCAAATCGGCTTTTCGAACCACACCGTAACCTACGACTACCAATTCATCCAGATTCTGTGAATCTTCCTTCAATGTAATATTCAGTTTTGTCTGGTTGTTCACTACAACTTCTTCGGTTGTATAACCGATATAAGAAATTTGTAATGTAGCATTTCCCGGAACCGACAAGGTAAAACGACCATCCATATCTGTCATGGTTCCATTGGTTGTCCCTTTTTCAATTACATTTACGCCCATTAGCGGTTCTCCATTCTGATCAACGACTGTCCCCGTTACAGAAATGGATTGTTGTTGTTCTTGTACTACCGGGTTCAATTCATTGGCAACAGCTAAAGTAGTGCCACCCAGTAACATCCCCGCCATCAAAGGCATTGTTTGAAGAAGTCGCTTCAAACCGGGATAAAATAATCCCGCAGGTATCACATTCTTTTTCATAAATTAATTATACCCGTTGGCGGAATTAAATTGATAAAATAAATATGTAT
>ULQU01013926.1_pt1 | contig 22621 bp, 22 predicted proteins | sample 1954841 | NCBI WGS metagenome assembly ULQU01 (sample SAMEA4835664, study PRJEB28245) | human gut metagenome | biome: gut microbiome; material: fecal sample | place: Denmark | collected 2008
ACTTTTCGGAATTCCGCAAGCCTCACGCCGAAATTTTTTCCCGCTTTTTCTGTAACCGGATTGTAACACGTTGGAAGGCAGGAATATAGAAAGGAAGATTTTTCCGGAGGGACCGAAGGGGCCTTTACCGGGTACACATACTCTTATTCGGGCGCACGCATGCGCAATGCGCACGTGCGTGCGGAAAAGAACCTGGAATTTCCTGAAAACACCTTCATCTTCCGTAAAAAACGACTTGGAATCATACACAAAACGACTTCATCTTCTACGGAAAATGAACGCACGTTTCAAATAAAACGACAAGATATTTAAAGATATAAAAATGAGGCTGTCTCAAAATAAAAACAGAGACAAGCTTAGTTACAATCTATAAGCTACAATATAAAAAACTCCTGCTTTCAGTCCTATAATTACAATAAACATGAACTAAAGCAGGAGTTTTTTATTACTAAGTTTCAATCTATAAGATTTTTACTTTTACATTTCTATTTTGAGACAGCCTCTTTTTTGATTTTTTTATTTTTTTAATTATCGTAGGCTTCTTATGTTCCCTATCTTTTCAACCAGAGCAACAATATGAGGCATTGAATCTGGCATCATTTGAAAGCCGTACGAAGCGCTTTACAAAGCTGGTCGGGACATGACGTGGGACGAGAACCACAATGGATACCTTCCAACCGTTCCAGGACATCTTCTACTTTCATGCCTTTTACCAACGCAGAAATACCCTGCAAGTTCCCGTTACATCCACCTGTATAACGGACATTACGGATGATTCCATCTTCAACCTCTATTTCAATATTTGTACTGCACGTGCCTTGAGTTCTATAATTAATGACCATAACAACATTGATTATAACATAAAAAATGTCATTCTGAACAAATCCCGCCTCTTCCTGAAAGGAAATGGGTCATTTATCCAGAATGACACACAAAATAAATTCAAAACGACAAATTATTCTTCGTCTTCAGCCGGCTTCATATTTGTATAAACGGTCTGGACATCATCAAACTCTTCCAGACGTTCCACCATCTTGTCGATAGTTTCACGCTGTTCCGGAGTGACATCTTTCAGATCGTTCGGAATATAGGTGAAATCACCGCCGACATCCTCGAAACCTGATTCTTCCAAATGTTTCTGGATAGCTGCATAACTCTTCGGATCACCGTAGATAGTGATAGTACCTTCTTCCGGATCTTCATCGTATTCATCTTCTACGTTATAGTCTATCAAATCCAGAATCAACTCTTCCATATCCATGTTTTCCTTCTTCTTGAAGGTAAACACGCACTTGTGATCGAACAAGAAAGCCAGAGAACCGGTAGTACCCAAATTACCGCCGAACTTGTTAAATACAGAACGGACGTCAGCCACTGTACGGGTTGTATTGTCTGTCAATGTATCAACGAACACAGCCACTCCATGAGGACCGTATCCTTCATAAGTCATACCTTTATAATCGCTCTGGTCCTTACCCATTGCATTCTTGATAGCACGTTCAATGTTATCTTTCGGCATGTTTTCACGCTTACATGTAGCAATAACCGAACGCAGCGTAGGATTGTTCTCCGGCTCCGGTCCACCAGCCTTTACTGCAATAGCAATCTGTTTACCTAGACGGGTAAATGTTTTGGCCATATGGCCCCATCTTTTCAGTTTTGTAGCTTTTCTATATTCAAACGCTCTTCCCATTGGACTATATTTTTAAATTTATTTTTAATAAGTTTTCTTTTTATTTATTATACTGAACAAGCTTCCTGTATTTCCAGCATCCTATTCCACTAATCAGTAAGCATCCCAAGCCACCCGCAATGGCCAATCCATTCTTCCATGGCGCATTGAGAGAAAAATCCCAAAGGACTCTTGCAGCCTGAAACGCAAGGACCAAACCCACGGAAAATGCTGTCAGGCATCTCCGCTTAGCTTTCAAGTGATAATCTGGTTTTATATCGTAACGCATCATTCAGTGCTTTGTTTATCGAAGTACGGCCCCCAGCTTGTTCTGCAGGTTACCAATCAGCTTCTGCATGAGCTTGTCAATCTGCTTGTCGTTCAAAGTAGCATTCTCATCCTGAAGCATGAAGCTCACGGCATAGCTCTTCTTCCCAGCCTCCAGGTTCTTTCCTTCATAAACGTCGAACAATTCTACACTCTTCAGCAACTTACGATCTGTTTCGTAAGCGACCTTTTCAATTTCTGCGAACTGCACCTTCTTGTCGATAAGCAAGGCAAGGTCACGCTTGACAGCAGGGAACTTGGAAATTTCCTTGAATGTAACCACATTGTTCTTGACAGCCTTCATCAGTTCTGTCCAGTTCAGGTCGGCAAAATAGACTTCGTTATCAATATCGAACTTCTTCTGGAGTTTCTTATGCAATGTTCCGAAAGTAGCCAACAACTTACCGCCACGAGTATGGACAGAAATGGCCGCAGCATAAATGTCATCGGTAAGGTTACCGAATACCAATGAACCGAAATTCAGTCCCAGACGGCGGAAAATATTCAGCACGTATGCCTTCAATTCGTATACGGAAGACTGTTCGTCTGGATGAGCCCAAGAGTTGCTTACACGCTTACCGGTCACCCACAAACCCATATGCAGTTCTTCTGAATAGGCAGCCAGCACTTTTTCAGGATTCTTCTTTTCGGCATGGAAATGATAACAGTTACCGAATTCAAAGAACTTCAAGTCGGCGTTCTTACGGTTTGCGTTATGCTGGATGCTTTCCAAACCACCGAACAGCAGCGTAGCACGCATTACATTCAAGTCATTGCTCAGCGGATTCATCACACGGACCAGATTTTCCGGTCTGTATGTTTCCAGACCATCGTAATATGCAGCAGCCGTCAACGAATTGTTCAATATTTCATTGAAACCGCAGCCTACCAGCTGTTCGGATACCAGATTCTGCAGTTTTACTGATTTGTCGACAGCACCCTTTACACTCAGGCTGGACTTCAAGGCCGTAGGAATCTCTACATTGTTATAACCATAGATACGGAGAATATCCTCAACGACGTCGCACGGGCGCTGGACATCTACCCGATAGGCAGGAACAACCAGAGACAAGCCCTCCGGAGTTTCGTTGATAATTTTCATCTCCAGACTTGTCACGATACTCTTGATCGTTTCAACCGGAATAACCTTTCCGACCAATGAATTTATATAGTCAAAAGTCAGCTCAACCTGGAAATCGTTGATCGGAGTTGGATAATTATCCTTGATTTCAGAAGCAATCTCACCGCCGGCCAGTTCCTTGACCAATAAAGCAGCTTCCTTCAATGCATAAATTGTTCCATGCGGATCAATACCACGTTCGAAACGGAACGAAGAATCGGTACTCAAACCATGGCGGCGTGCAGTCTTACGCACCCAAGTAGGATGGAAATAAGCACTTTCCAGGAACACATCCTTAGTGGCTTCCGTAGTACCCGAGTCCAGACCGCCGAAAACACCGGCAATACACATCGGTTCCTCTACATTGCAGATCATCAGATCGCGGTCGGACAACTTACGTTCCACCTCATCCAGCGTAACGAACGGAGTACCTTCGGGGCAAGTCTTCACCACAATCTTTCCGCCCTTTATCTTGTCGGCGTCAAAACAATGCATAGGCTGTCCGTATGCATGCAGAATATAATTGGTAATATCCACAATATTGTTGATCGGACGGACTCCAATCGTACGCAACTTGTTCTGCAGCCATTCCGGACTTTCCTTGACTGTCACATTCTTGATGGCCACACCGGCGTAACGCGGACATGCTTCCGTATTTTCCACCACAATATCGATATCCATATCATGATTGTCGACTTTAAACGCATCGACAGAAGGACGTGTCAATGAAGCCTGATAACCGTTCTGAACCAACCATGCATACAAGTCACGGGCTACACCGTAATGAGAACATGCATCAGCACGGTTAGGGGTAATATCCACTTCAAAAACGTAATCACTCTTGATATTGTAATAATCTTTGGCCAGAGTTCCAGGAACGACATCGGCCGGCAGTACGATAATCCCCTCATGACTTGTACCTATACCGATTTCATCTTCAGCACAGATCATACCGTTTGACTCCACGCCACGCAGCTTTGACCTTTTGATGGTTATACATTGGTCGCCGTCATACAGCTTGGTACCTATCGTAGCTACCACAACTTTCTGTCCGGCTGCCACATTTGCTGCACCGCAAACTATCTGTACAGGCTCTCCTTGTCCCAGATTGACAGTAGTGATATGCATGTGGTCTGAATTCGGATGCGGCTCACAAGTCAGGACTTCACCGATAACCAGTCCCTCCAGTCCGCCTTTGATGGATTGAACTTCCTCTACCCCATCAGTTTCCAGTCCGATAGAGGTAAGTGCGGCTGACACTTCTTCGGGTGTCAAATCAAAATTGACATACTCCTTCAGCCAATTATAAGAAATATTCATATGGTATAGTTTTATGTATTTCTAGAAATGATGTGCAAATTTAATACAAATATTTGGTATACAACAGGAGAGTTCCCTTTTTTATTCATCCGTATCAGAACGGAACCTCATTGACCGGCCCTCCAAAAGGATTCGCCGGTTGCGACATATCTTCTACCGAAGGTGGTGGCGGAACAAAACTCTGCCCTCCTCCGTCATTCATTTTCGAACGGAGTACGGGTGCTGCATTCTCCTCACCCGGCATCGGCACAATCATATCGTCATCCGGATTCTGGAAACGGGCGAATTCGGCACGGAAACGCAGGAGCACATCTCCCACGGCACCGTTACGGTGCTTGGCAATAATGATTTCCGCCATACCATGAAGGTCATTCCCTTTATCATCGGTATAAATCTTATAATATTCAGGACGATGTATGAAGCATACCATATCGGCATCCTGCTCAATGGCTCCCGATTCACGCAAATCACTCAGCTGCGGCCGCTTGCCTTCAATACCTTCACGGTTCTCCACCCCACGGTTCAGCTGGCTCAACGCTACAATAGGAATATTGAGTTCCTTCGCCAGTCCCTTCAAGGAACGGGATATGGTGCTGACCTCTTCCTGACGGCTGCCATACGACATTCCGCTTGCGTTCATCAGCTGAAGGTAGTCGATGATTATGATCTTCACCCCATGTTCGCGCACCAGACGGCGGGCCTTGGTACGAAGTTCGAATACCGACAGGGAAGGAGTATCATCCACATAAAGCGGAGCGTCATACAGTTCCTTTATCTTATAGTCCAACTGTCCCCACTCATACGGAGCCAGCTGTCCGCTCTTGATCTTCTCACCAGGAATTTCACAGACATTCACAATCAGACGGTTGACCAGCTGGACATTACTCATTTCAAGAGAGAAAAGAGCCACCGGGACCTTGTTATTCACCGCCATATTCTTCGCCATGGAAAGAACAAAAGCCGTCTTACCCATCGCCGGACGGGCCGCAATGATAATCAGGTCGGAATTCTGCCATCCGGACGTCATCTTATCCAACTGATGAAAGCCGCTGGAAAGACCACTCAGACCATCGGTACGTGCAGCAGCCTTCTGAAGCATCTCGTAAGCTTCCTGAATAACCGGATTAATCTGAGTATAATCCTTTTTCATATTCTGCTGAGATATCTCAAACAGCTTGCCTTCGGCTTCCTGCATCAAATCATCAACATCCTGCGTCTCGTCAAAAGCCTTTGTCTGAATATTACTGGTAAAGGATATCAGTTCACGGGCCAGGAACTTCTGGGCTATGATACGCGCATGATATTCGATGTGGGCTGAAGAAGCGACCTTACCACTGAGCTGGGTAATATAGAAAGGTCCTCCTACTTCCTCCAAATCACCCCGAGACCGCAACTGTTCGGTCACAGTCAATATATCGATCGGCTTCTGCTGGATAGCCAGATCTGTAATAGCAGCGTAAATCAGCTGGTTACGGTGTTCATAGAAAGATTCGGGACGAAGAATCTCACTCACCAACGAATAAGCGTCCTTCTCTATCATCAATGCTCCCAATACCGCTTCTTCCAGTTCGGGAGCCTGTGGTTGCAAATGTCCGTATTCGTCTACCGGTTTCGTCTTTGTAGCCTTGGGAACACGGGTCGTTCTTCTTGTTTCTGCCATGTATCAATTAACTTAAAGTGGGGCAAAGATAAGCAATTTATAGAACCGGAGTCTCAATACCCTTAGAAATATCTGTATGACGGAACGTATTTCAGACCGGATTATCCGACTCGAAAAGATTCCGATTAGGGAACAAAGCACCGTATTTTCTTCTGCACATTTCAAACAGTTTAGCTGTTTCCCTGGTAAAATAGGGGCCTCTCCATGTACTCGTATTCGTAATCAGAACCCAACATTCACCGTCTTTGTAACGCTTTACCAACGCACTTGTACCCGACAAGGTCCCGCTTCTCACCCACTCTCCATTCTTCTTCACATCGGCCCATCCCAACGGGAAAGTACTCCTGTCTATATAGGCAGTCATAGCCTCTATACTCCGGCGGTCCAGTATATCCGGGACAACAGAGTCCATATCGACCGAAGCCACCAGCCTACATATTTCTGCAGCCGAAGCACACCAAGCGCCGGCTCCTGCCAGATTATGGACATCATTTCCTCCATAACAACGTTCAACCTGATTCCCGCTGTTATTATATTCATCGACCAGTCCTGCCTTATCATGCACATAATATTTCACTTCATTCGGATACTTGTCCTTATAATAATTTCCGGCAATACGAAAGTCAAAGCAACCTGCCGGTTCAAGCACTTCTTTCCTCATGAATGTTTCATAATCCATCCCCGACACCTTTTCTATAATCATAGACAATAACAGATACCCGAAATTAGAATAACGCTGCCAGGTTCCCGGATCGTACCGCAATGACCGCCTTAAAATAATTTTCAACAAAGTTTCATGATCTGGAGCAGAAGTCAGATTATTGCCGATCATAATATACCGTGTAGAGAACATCGGATCACCCTGACGGTTGGTAAATCCGGCTCTATGACGCAACAGGTCTTCGACCGAAATCTTATAATACCGTTTATCGCGGATGGAACCGGCATAAGCCGTATCGTTCAAGATTCCGGAAGGCCCGAAAACCTTGTCAGTAAGTTTCAGCTTCTTTTCTTCCTGCAACTTCATAATCCCCACAGCCGTGACCAGTTTGGATACAGATGCCATACGGAGAATATGTGAAGGCTCCATCCTGATACCTTTCTCCTCCTCGGCCCATCCATAGCCTTTGGCATAAAGCAAGGAATCATTACGGGAAACCGCCAGAGAAACTCCCTTTATCCCCCACTTCCGCATAAAACGTTCAATATCCCGGTCCATTTTCTGCAGCTCCTCACAATCGGACAACCGGTTAGTCAACATTTCATTCAGATGAATCTGTTCCGGTTCATCATCCACAGGGACACTGGCTGCAGTATCTTCCACAGAAGAAAAAGAAGAAACTCCCACTACACATATAAAGACAAGAACAACAATGACGGATACTGATACAATATATTTCTTTTTCATATAAGACTACTTGTAAAGCATTTTAATTTGCGGGAGAATCCCGCAAACAAAGATACAAATACTTCCAGTATATGAATCATATTTATAGATTTTTACATCAAACCAGAAAATGTGCCGGACAGTTGCTTTGAATGAAAAACGACCGATAATGATATTGCCATATCCCAATCATTTCCCTTATTCCCGTCTGTTTATATTATTTCTCATAAATCCATTCGGTAATCAGAGTAGTTTTTATATCTTTGAAAAAATAAAAAACACACATACATTATGATTACTTTTCCGAACGCCAAAATAAATTTTGGATTAAATATTATTGAAAAACGCTCTGACGGTTACCACAATCTGGAAACCATTTTCTATCCTATCAACCTACAAGATGCATTGGAAGTAAACCGACTCGAGAACAGCCCTCTGCCATACAGGTTACGACTTAGCGGAACAGCCATTGACGGAGATCCAGAACAGAATCTGGTAGTAAAGGCTTACAAATTATTGAGTGAGAAATACAAAATGCCTCCCGTAGACATCCACCTGTTCAAACACATACCTACCGGTGCAGGATTAGGAGGAGGCTCTTCCGACTGTGCCTTTATGATCAAAGTCCTGAACGAGAAATTCCGCCTCGGCATGACACTGTCCGAAATGGAAGAATACGCCGCACAGTTAGGAGCCGACTGCGCCTTCTTTATCCAGAACCAGCCCGTATTCGCTACAGGCATAGGAAATATATTTGAACGTATACAATTGTCTTTAAACGGTTATCATATCATTCTGGTCAAACCCAATATTTTTGTCTCGACACGGGACGCTTTTGCACATATCCATCCCAAATATCCGGATATATCATTGAAGGAAGTGATACAGATGCCCGTAGACACCTGGAAGGATCACATGAAAAATGATTTTGAAAACAGCGTCTTTGCCAAATATCCGGAAATTGCAGCCATCAAAGACAAACTGTACGATATGGGCGCCATCTATGCATCCATGTCGGGATCCGGATCGGCGGTGTACGGACTTTTCAAGAAGCACATAGAGAACGTAGATGAAATCTTTGCCGGCTGTTTCTGCCGCCAACGTGAAATGATCTGAATCCAGTTATGGTAATGCTGTATACTGATTATATCCATCGGTTTTCTCACAAAATAACTGGTATTCCCTTGCCGGTTGCTTTTACCTTTCCATTTCACTACACGCCCCATAAATTGACGATACTGGCAGCCGATGAAGTACAAGCCTATTTAAGAAGCCGTACTGACTGGGAAGAAGAACTGCACGCCGGAAAAATGTTCGGTGTACTTGTGGTACGTACCTCCAACGGCCAGATCGGATATCTAGCCGCGTTTTCCGGTAACCTGGCGGGAAGTAACCTGCATGACTTTTTCGTTCCTCCCATATATGACCTTCTGAAACCCGACGGATTTTTCCGTATAGAGGAAGCCAACATCTCTGCCATCAACATGCAAATCAAAAAGATGGAAGAAAGCATGGAATACCAGTCTGCACGCACAACGTTAGCCGAAACAACATCTATGGCAGAACAACAATTAAGCAAAGCCAAACACGCACTGAAAGAAGCCAAGGCAGAACGCGAAAAGAAAAGGGCTCAAGGAGTTGATGAAACAGAACTGAAACGGATGGAAAGGGAAAGCCAGTTCCAGAAAGCAGAGTATAAACGGATGGAAAGAAGGATGAAAGACGAAATTAATGTCTACACAGAAAAGCTTCAGACAATTGAAAAGACAATTGACCAATTGAAGCAGGAACGGCGGAAGCGCTCTGCCCGTCTGCAGCAACAACTGTTCGAACAGTTCCACATTCTCAATGCAAAAGGTGAAATAAAGGATCTTTGTGAAATATTCAAAGATACACCACAAAAGACCCCGCCGGCCGGTGCCGGTGAATGTGCCCTACCCAAACTCCTGCAATTTGCCTATCTGCACCGGTTAGAACCACTGGCTATGGGAGAGTTCTGGTGGGGAATGTCGCCGAAAGATGAAATCCGCCATGAAGGACACTTCTACCCTTCCTGTAAAAGCAAATGCGAACCTATACTGAAACATATGCTGATAGGACTCAAGGTTGAAAAAAATCCGCTGGCAGAAAACATACACAAGGACACTCCCCTCGAAATTATCTACGAAGATGAATGGATTGTCGTCATTAACAAGCCTGCTGGCATGTTGTCTGTCCCTGGCAAAGACAACCTTGATTCAGTAAGCCAACGCCTGCATAGACTGTATCCTCATGCTACCGGCCCACTCATTGTCCATAGGCTCGACATGGCTACATCCGGCCTGATGCTGGCAGCCAAAGACAAGAATATCCATCAACAGCTGCAAGCCCTCTTTGAAACCAGAAAAATCAAGAAACGGTACACGGCAATCCTGGAAGGAAACGTTCCCGACAATGAAGGAAAAATAACACTCCCCCTTTGTCCGGACATCAATGACCGTCCCCGCCAAAGAGTAGACTACGAATATGGAAAACCGGCTGTCACACTCTATAAAGTGTTGGAAAAAACACCTGATGAAACCCTGGTGTCATTCTATCCCCAAACAGGAAGGACACATCAATTGCGTGTACATGCAGCTCATAACCAAGGATTGAACTGCCCCATTAAAGGAGATGAGCTTTACGGAAAAAAATCCGACCGTCTTTATCTGCATGCAACAGAACTGAGTTTCATCCATCCGGTAACAGGAAAAAAAATGCACATTATCAAAGAATCCGGATTCTCAATAACATGATATAGGAAAGGAATCTCTACCCTTTCTTTACATTATGTTTCCGAAGATTAAATTTTGTTATTCAAATAAACCTTTATCCCAACTTTCTGTCAAACCACCAGAAAGCGCGCTAAAGTAGAACTTATAAAAAATTCAGAACGTATGAAAAAAAGTCGTATACTTTCAACTTTGGTTATTGCAGCAATATGCTGCAGCAGTAGTGTATTTGCACAACCAGACTCTAAAGCTCCTCAAAGAAAACAACTCACCCAAGAAGAGCGGATTGAAATGAGAATCGAACGGATGGAACGTGAACTGATGCTGGATGACAAGACATCCGAAAAATTCGCTTCTCTATATAAAGAATATATAGAAGCAATGAAACAATGCCGTCCGGATTGCAAAAAAGAAATGAAAAAAGGAGAATGTCCCAAAAGAAACGAAATGACCGATGAGGACCTCTGCAAGAGAATGGAAGCATGTTTTGCCATGCAGAAAAAGGCAATCGAGACAAAAGAAACTTATTACAATAAGTTCAAAAAAATCTTGAATGCACGCCAACTGGAAAAATTATTCTGCAATCATGGCCGTCCTGGCATAATGGGTCCCAAAGGAAAACGCCAGTTCAAAAATCCCATGGCACAGCAAGGAGGACATGAAAAGCCATGTGGCAAGGCCGGATGCCACCACCAAGGCCCTCAAAACCCATGAAAAACGAAAGCGCGGAACAGATCTGCGAAAAATATGCAACAGAATGGAAAAATCCCCAGTTCATCATTGAACCGGGGATTTTCCTATTATAACACAATCAGACGGAATACAAATCAATAAGCATGTTCGTCTTCTTTCAACTCTTTAGATGTTATCGGTTTATTATCTATAGCCCTCCAGGCATAAACGATATAAGCCAAGACAAACGGAACCAGAATAGAAACATATGCCATTGTCTTCAACGTAAATTTACTGGAGCAGCTGTTCGCCAACGTCAATGAACTTTGTATGTCGGCCACAGACGGATAATAAGCTGTATCATTATATCCCACAGATAGCAACAAAGCCAGAACTGTCAATACAGTCCCTATGCCAGAGAACCAGATTCCTTTGGTATACGACGTCTTAAATATACTCATACCTAATCCATACAACACACCGACAACACCCACTAGGAACACAATCAACAAAACCGGCATAGCTGTCAGATTATGAAAATATTTATACGGCTCCATAACAATCTCACCAGTCTCTGCAACTACGGCAAAACCATCTTTCAATAATGTACGGATAACAAAAGCCAAAAAGAACACAAGGAAAGGAACGGCATCACTGATCAGTTGACGACGACAACGTGGAATCAGTTCATTGTCACGTATATTATTGATGAAATAAAGATTTCCCAATAGACGGGCCAGGAAAAATACAGCCAGACCTAGAATCAGGTTCCAAGGGTCACCGAATGCATCCAGTCCGTGCCATCCGTTAGCCCAACTACTGATTACAGGCATCATCCTATCGGTCATGTTCACCTTATCTACAATAAAGTTAGACCCGTTGAAGAATGTAGCTACAGCAGCTCCTAACAATACAGGACCGACCACTCCGTTAACAACCAAAAAATACTGGTAAGTACGTTTACCTAACAGATTTCCCAATTTTGACTGAAATTCATAAGACACGGCCTGTAATACAAAGCTAAAGAGAATAATCATCCATAACCAATATGCACCACCAAAACTTGTACTGTAGAACAAAGGGAAAGAAGCAAAGAAAGCGCCGCCAAACGTCACCAATGTAGTGAAAGTAAATTCCCATTTCCTCCCGGTTGAATTAACCAGCAGCGTACGTTCTTCGTCTGTACGTCCCAAACGGAACAACAGCGAATTTCCTCCCTGCACGAACAACAGGAACACCAATATTGCTCCAAGCAAAGAAACCAAGAACCACCAATAGTTCTGTAAGAATATATATGTAGAATCCATAAACCTATATTTTAGATGTAATTATCTTAACTCCTATTCAATCAGTTGTTTCAGGGCCTTTCTTTATAGCCTTTATCATGATGCCAATCTCTGCTATCAACAGGACAGTGAACATAATCAAGAAGATAAAGAACGTTGTCTGAACCGCACCGGTTTCCAATCGGGATACTGCCGCATTCAACGGCAGCAGATCCTGGATAGCCCATGGTTGACGTCCAACTTCGGCTACAATCCAACCAGCCTGACTGGCAATATAAGCCAGTGGAATGCTCCATAAAGCAATCCAATGCAACCAAGTAAGCTTTGACAACTTATGTTTCCATGCCACCAACAGAACCACAACAAAAAATGCAAAGAAATACATTCCCAGACCAACCATAACACGGAACGACCAGAAAAGCAACCATACATTAGGGACCAATGTATTCGGATCCTGGATATAGCCGTATCCGAAATATGGCATGTTTGCTTTAATAACCTCTTCCGACGCTTGCATACCGGCCTCATCACCCTCCTGTTTAGCCTGCCGGAAATCGGCCAACGCATTGACCGCTTTCTTTCCGCGCTCCATCTTTTCTATTACAGGCAATGCGGTTGAACCATCTTCCAAAGTATATCCTCCCAACAACAAATTATTGATACCCGGTACATATCCGTCCACATCGCGTGTAGCCAGGAATGAAAGCATGGAAGGAATTTTGATGTCACCCACTACAGTCAAAGGCTCTCCAGTACCACCGTCATACAAAGCCTCCATTGCAGCCAGTTTCATCGGCTGCACCTGCGCCACCTGATAAGCTGCCTTATCTCCGGAACCGGCTGTCACCAACGTAGCAAACAAACCTACCCATGCAGCTACCTTCATGCTGCCTACAGCAAATTCCTTCTCACGTTTACGGATAAGATACCATGCACTGACACCTATAACAAAAGCAGCGCCCAACATCCAGCTACTCAAAACGGTATGGAAAAACTTCATAACAGCCACCGGCGAAAATGCCACAGACATAAAATCGACCATTTCATTCCTAACCGTATCCGGATTGAATTCCATCCCTACCGGATACTGCATCCATGAATTGGCAACCAAAATCCACCAAGCGGAGATGGTGGCACCTAAACCTGTAAGCCATGTAGCTGCCAGATGGAACTTTTTACTGACCTTGTTCCATCCGAAAAACATTACGGCTACAAAAGTGGCCTCCATAAAAAATGCCAGAATTCCTTCTATGGCCAATGGAGCTCCGAATATATCTCCTACAAACCAGGAATAGTTGCTCCAGTTAGTTCCAAATTGAAACTCCAGAATCAATCCAGTAGCAACACCTACCGCAAAATTAATCCCGAACAACTTCATCCAAAACTTCACTGTACGCTTCCAGAATTCATTACCTGAAATAACATACAGTGTCTCCATCAGTCCCATTATCACCGCCAACCCTAAAGTCAGAGGAACAAACAGCCAATGGTACATCGCAGTCAGGGCAAACTGTGCCCTTGACCAATCAATCATCGATGTGTCAATGCTTCCTAACATAAAATACTTATTTAAAAGGTTAATGATTATTTTCTGCTGCACGGTCTACCAGTTCACTCCCGACAAACTCTTCCTTTTCCTCCGTCGTCTTACCCTTCAGAAAAGAGGGGAAAAAGAATAATTTCAAGATAAAGAACATGATAAAAAGCTTGATCAGAATCAACAGCCATAATGTACGGCCTATAGTCATACTCCTAAAGCCATCCAAATAGAAATGCCATATAGATACCAGAAACTTTTTGGTCATAATTGAATTTTATAATCATTACAAAGAAAAGTCATTTATCGGTAAAAAACAAGATTTAATCCCGATAAATTATCCATTAATCTAGTTCTTTTGCAGAGCATAATAAGGTATTTTACTTTTGCATCAGTTAATTAAAGCAATAAAACATGAAACAAAAAGCATTATGCCTCATCGCCTTTCTTTCGGCAACCGCTCCCTTCATGGCCCAAGAAAGCAGCAAGGAATGGACGCTGGAAGATTGCATTAATTATGCATTGGACAAAAACATTCAGCTTCAACAGAACAAAAACGCTCTAGAAGAAAGTGAAATTGAAATCAAAAGTGCCAAGGCTGCATTGTTTCCAAGTCTCTCTTTCAGTACAAGCCACAACCTGGTAAACCGCCCCTACCAGGAAAACAGTAATACAGTCAGCGGAACAGAAATTATCCAAAGTTCCGATAAAAGTACTTATAACGGGAATTATAATTTAAGCGCACAATGGACTGTATGGAACGGTGGCCGCCGGCTGAATAACATCAAACAGCAAAAGACCAACCGTGATATAGCAAATCTGAATGTAGCTGAAACAGAAAATATGCTCCAGGAAGAAATTACGAAACTGTTTGTCCAGATTCTATATGCCGATGAGTCTGTAAAGATAAATCAGAATACATTGGAAACCAGTAAGGCCACTTATGAACGGGGGGAGGAACTGTATGAAGAAGGCAGTATTTCCAAAGCCGATCTCGCCCAACTGAAAGCACAGGTAGGGAACGACCAGTACCAATTGGTCACTTCCGAAAGTACCCTACGCAACTACAAGCTTCAGTTGAAACAAATGCTGGAACTTGACGGTACAGCCGAAATGAACCTGATTCTTCCGCAACTAAATGACGATGATGTCCTAAAAATGTTGCCAAGCCAGATTGATGTATACCAGACCGCATTGGCCAACCGTCCTGAAATACAGAGTGGAAAACTAAGCATCGACAATGCAAAGTTGGCAATTTCGGCTGCCAAATCAGGATATTACCCGACAATCAGCATGAACGCTTCAAGCAGCAGTACCACTAACAGTGCCAGTACCAGAAACTGGGCAGACCAGATAAAATATGGATGGAACAATATAATAGGTATTACATTAAGTGTTCCGATTTTCGATAACCGGCAAAACAAGACGAATGTCCAGAAAGCCCAGATCCAATACAGCAATACCCAGCTTGATCTGGAAACAAAGCAGAAAGAATTGTATAGCAACATAGAAACATTATGGCTCGATGCATTAAACGCACAGCAACAGTACAATGCAGCCGAAAGCAAATTAAAAAGTTGCCAAACCAGTTATGACATGGTAAGCGAACAATTCAACCTGGGCATGAAAAATACAGTAGAACTGCTTACTGAAAAGAACAACCTTCTAAGTGCAAAACAACAAAAAGTACAAGCCAAATACATGGCGATATTGAACCGTACCCTACTGAATTTTTATGCAGGAGAAAAAATCAACTTATAAAATAACTAAGGAATCAAACATATGAAAAAGAAAACAATTATCATTATCGCCGTAGCGGTATTAGTTGTCATTGCAGGCGGTTTCTGGATTTTCGGAGGATCGGGAGTGCAGAATAAAATAGACTTTGCAACAGAAAAGGCATCCATAGGCTCCGTAAGCAACTCCATTACAGCTACAGGGACTATTGAACCAGTAACCGAAGTTGAAGTCGGTACCCAGGTATCAGGTATCATCGATAAAATCTATATCGATTATAACTCTGTGGTCAAAAAAGGAGAAGTAATAGCCGAAATGGATAAAGTCACTCTGATTAGCGACTTACAGTCTTCCCAGGCGACTTATGATGGTGCAAAAGCAGAATATGACTATCAGAAAAAGCTATATGAACGTAACAAGAAGCTACATCAGAAAAATCTGATCAGTGATACTGATTATGAAGAATCGACATATAACTACCAACGTGCCAAAAGTTCTTACGAACAAGCTGAAGCAGCTTTATCGAAAGCCCAACGTAATCTTTCTTATGCAACCATTACTTCGCCTATCGATGGAGTAGTTACAAGTAAAGATGTAGAAGAAGGCCAGACTGTAGCATCCGGTTTCGAAACACCGACATTATTTACAATTGCAGCCGACCTGACAAAAATGCAGGTAGTAGCCGATGTTGATGAAGCAGATATTGCGGGAATAAAAGAAGGATCACGTGTTACCTTCACTGTTGATGCCTACCCGAACGATGTATTTGAAGGGCAAGTCTATCAGATACGCCTAGGAAGTACCAACAGTTCCAGTTCAACAAGCAGCTCTACCACAACTACAGTCGTAACATATGAAGTTGTCATTACAGCCGACAATCCCGACCTGAAACTGAAGCCACGCCTGACTGCCAATGTCACAATCTATACCAATGAACGCAACAATGTATTAACCGTACCATCAAAAGCTTTGAGATTTACTCCTGACCAACAAATTGCGGGAAAACGGACCATACAAGATTGTGAAGGCAAACAGAAAGTCTGGACTCTTGAAAACAACACTTTCATTGCACATCCTGTAAAGACTGGAATCAGTGACGGGAGCAAAACTGAAATACTGGAAGGCATAACAGAAGGTACCGCGGTTGTAACAGAAACAATACTCAAAGGTTCAATTCCGGAAACACAAGAAGGATCTTCCGGTGAAAGTGAACGTAGTCCATTCATGCCAGGCCCTCCGGGAAACAACAAGAAAAAATAAAAATAATAAAATCAGGTGATCATGAATAATAATAAAGTAGTCATAGAATTACAAAACATCAAACGGAACTTCCTGGTAGGCGATGAAGTGGTTCATGCTTTACGCGGCATCTCATTTACCATCCGTGAAGGTGAATTTGTTACGATCATGGGAACCTCCGGTTCCGGAAAATCCACCTTATTGAATACATTAGGATGCCTGGATACTCCGACAAGTGGAGAATATCTTCTGGATGGTGTATCCGTACGCACCATGAGCAAGCCTCAGCGCGCCATATTGCGTAACCGTAAGATCGGTTTCGTTTTCCAGAACTATAACTTGCTGCCTAAGACAACAGCCGTAGAAAATGTGGAATTACCGTTGATGTATAACTCCAGCGTAAGTGCCGCTGAAAGGCGTAAACGAGCCATTGATGCATTGATAGCTGTAGGGTTAGGAGACCGATTGGAACATAAATCCAACCAAATGTCGGGTGGACAGATGCAACGTGTTGCCATAGCACGTGCGTTGGTAAACAATCCAGCCGTAATCCTGGCCGATGAAGCAACCGGTAACCTGGATACACGGACCTCTTTTGAGATTCTTGTACTTTTCCAGAAACTGCACGCCGAAGGAAGAACGATCATCTTCGTTACACATAATCCGGAACTGTCACAATACAGTAGCCGTAATATCCGCCTGCGTGACGGACACGTAATTGAAGATACGGTAAATGACCATATTCTTTCGGCAGCAGAAGCTCTGGCAGCCTTACCTAAAAATGATGAAGACTAATTAAGAAAAAAATGAACGGTACAAATCTATTTAAAATAGCACTGAGAGCATTGTCAAACAACAAGCTGCGCGCCTTTTTAACCATGTTGGGAATCATAATCGGTGTCGCTTCTGTCATTGCCATGCTAGCTATCGGACAAGGCTCAAAAAAAAGTATCCAGAAACAGATTTCGGAAATGGGTTCAAATATGATCATGATCCATCCGGGAGCTGAAATGCGTGGAGGGGTCCGCCAGGACCCATCCTCCATGCAGACCCTGAAACTGGAAAACTATGAAACGTTACGTGACGAATGTATGTTTCTTTCTGCCATCAGTCCGAACGTATCTTCTTCAGGACAATTAATTGCCGGGGCCAATAACTACCCATCTTCCGTCAGTGGCGTCAGCATAGATTACCTGACAATCCGACAACTGACTGTAGAAGAAGGAGAAATGTTTACTGAAAATGACATCCATACAGCAGCAAAAGTATGTGTAATCGGTAAAACTATTGTTGACAATCTGTTCCCCGACGGATCAGACCCGATAGGCAAAGTAATCCGTTGCAATAAGATTCCTTTGCGGGTTATCGGTGTCTTGAAATCGAAAGGCTACAACTCAATGGGTATGGACCAGGATGACATCGTACTGGCGCCTTATACTACAGTAATGAAACGTTTGTTAGCCCAGACTTACCTCAGCGAAATTTTTGCTTCGGCCCTGACAGAAGATATGACCGACGAAGCTGTCGATGAAATTACACAAACTCTCCGCCGCGAACACAAACTGAAAGAAAGTGACGAAGATGACTTTACCATCCGTACACAACAGGAGCTCAGCTCCATGCTGAATACTACAACCGATCTGATGACAACCCTACTGGCCTGCATTGCCGGTATATCATTGGTAGTCGGCGGTATAGGAATTATGAACATCATGTATGTATCAGTGACTGAACGGACACGTGAAATCGGTCTGAGAATGTCTGTAGGAGCCCGTGGGGTAGATATATTGTCACAATTCCTTATAGAATCCATCCTTATCAGTATAACCGGCGGTCTCATCGGTGTAGTTCTGGGGTGTGGCGCCAGTTTCATCATCAAAACTGTAGCACATTGGCCTGTCTACATCCAGCCATGGAGTGTCCTGCTCTCATTTGCTGTATGTACCTTTACCGGCGTATTCTTTGGATGGTACCCTGCCAAAAAAGCAGCCGATCTGGATCCGATTGAAGCATTAAGATATGAATAATATCAAAGCAATGCATAATAATACAATATAATTTTCCTATAGAGCTTGTGAAAGCTCTCTTTTTAACTTTGTTCTTCATAACTTTGGTTTCCTTGTCCGGTTGCCGGAAGCATTTTATGCTGAAAGCAACCGGACTTTTTACAAAAAACATTATTTTTGCTTATAATCGTTTCCTATAATTATATATTATGAAACATACCATCAATATCACTCACCGCACGCTGGAAATACTCATACACATCACGTGTTGGGGCTTTGTCTTTGCTTTCCCGTTATTCTTTACCCAACGGAATAACGGAAGCATCAACTGGTCGGCCTATATCCATCACAGTATTGTCCCTACCACATTATTCATTATTTTCTATATAAACTATTTTCTGCTTATTCCCTTTATTTTATTTAAGGAAAAAAACAAAGAATTCGTATTCAGCAATATTGTACTGATTGCAGGTATGGCTATCGGATTACACTATTGGAATTCTTTCCGCCTTATGCCTCCTCCGACAGACCGGCCCACACCTCCTCCCTATATCTTTTATTTACGTGACATAGCCAGTCTGATATTTTCCGTCGGACTAAGTGTCGCAATCCGTATGAGTATCCGCTGGAGTGAAACTGAAACCGCACGAAGAGAAGCGGTCAAGAGCCGCACGGAAGCAGAACTGAAAAATCTCAGGAACCAATTGAATCCCCATTTCCTGCTTAACACCTTGAACAACATCTATGCCTTGATTTCTTTTGATACAGACAAGGCACAACAAGCCATACAAGAGCTAAGCAAATTGCTCAGATATGTATTATACGATAACCAACAGATGTTTGTACCATTAAAAAAAGAAATAGACTTTATATGTAACTACATAGAACTGATGCGGATCAGGGTTTCCTCACAGGTCAGTATTACAACAAACTTCGACATAAAACCGGAAAGTCACACTTCCATTGCGCCACTCATATTCATTTCTCTGATTGAAAACGCATTCAAACACGGAATATCCTCTACCGAAACAAGCTTTATCGACATTTCCATAACAGAAACCGACAACGAAATATGCTGTACCATACGAAATAGCAATTACCCGAAAAACCAGACTGATAAAAGTGGTTCCGGAATCGGCCTGGAACAAGTCAAAAAGCGCCTGGAGCTTGTTTATCCCAATGCATACAAATGGGACAAGTATGTATCAAAAGACAACAAAGAATACACCTCTACAATTAAAATATATCCCAATAATACACTCAACAAATATTGATAAACCATGAAACTGCGTTGCGCCATTGTTGACGATGAACCTCTAGCGTTAGGACTGCTGGAAAGTTATGTAAAAAAAACACCGTTACTGGAACTGAACGGAGCCTACTCAAGTGCAATTCAGGCCATGAAAAATCTACCGGAAAATCCTGTAAACCTTATTTTCCTCGATATTCAGATGCCTGAATTGAACGGTCTGGAATTCTCACGAATGATTCCCCAAGATACACGTATTATCTTCACAACCGCATTTGAACAATATGCACTTGACGGATATAAAGTCAATGCACTCGACTATCTGCTGAAACCAGTCAGTTACAGTGATTTCATGCAGGCTGTCAATAAAGCTGTCAAATGGTTCGAACTACAGCAAAAGGCTGAAGAAAATTCAAACAACTTCATCCAGGCATCATCTGAATCTAATTATATCTACATAAAAAGTGATTATAAGCTTATCCAGATAAATCTGGACAAGATTCTCTATATAGAGGGACTGAAAGATTATATCAAAATCCATCTGGAAGACGAACCCCGCCCCATTCTCTCACTGGTAAGCATGAGAGCCATGGAAGAAAAACTTCCTTCCAGCCGTTTCCTAAGAGTACACCGCTCATTTATCGTGCAAAAACAAAAGATAAAAGTAATCGACAAAGGACGCATCGTATTCGGTAAAGAATACATCCCTATATCAGACAGCTACAAACAGGAACTCCAAAATTATGTTAATGAACATATTGTTTGATATAGCCATCATTTTTTAACGTTTTTTTTAGCGGTCATGTATTTTTTTCTTTTCATTTCTTTGGCTCTTCTAAATATTACTTCTATATTTGTGATGTACATAATAAACAGAAGTTGTGAAACTTCTCATTTAAATAGTTTAGTTAAGTCTAGTTTAGTTTTTGTGTTGTGATACTCCTGGCAATAGAGTTTGCTAGGAGTATCTTTTTTATATATTTCTTGGCTTTATAAACCTATTTTTATAAATTTATGACATCTCGCTTATTCAAGAAACAAAAAATATAAAAATAAGATCCATTTTTAACTAAAAGATAAATGGAATCTATAATCAAAAAATATTAGCATAGACAAAATGAAAAAACTATTATTTACACTAGCCCTGACCATTGGAACAATCGGTCTGTATGCAAAGAACTATGTTTATTGTGAATTGGTAGGAACCGGAAAATTTCTCAACAATAAAATAAAGGTGAGAGTAGACTATGGACAGGAAACATCATTCTGGAAAGGAATATCATACCTAAAAGACGAGAACGGCAAAAACATTGAGTTCAATTCGATGGTGGATGCAATGAACTACTTCGGAAAACAAGGATGGGAGTTCGTTCAGGCTTACGTTATAACAAACGGAAATCAGAACGTATGTCATTGGTTACTGAAAAAAGACGTGACAGGAGAAGATATGGACAAAGCCCTTGAATCAGATGAACATAAAAAATGACATACATCCATTAATATCTGACCAGTTTTCGAGGAGATCCATGCCATGAACATCCCAAACAATATACCTCATCCGTATCATATCCTTCAAGAGATTCGACCGGATTTTTAGGCACAACCGAACCGTCTTCCATTACATACACAAGGAGTCTGTCGCCTTTTTCATTCTTGACGTACATTGCGGCAATCTTACATTGAGGACAAAGCATTTTTCTCATAAGCTATTTTATACATAATCATTATTAACTGATACAAAAATAAAGCAAGAGATGCATCCGACAATACCTTCTCAACAATATTTCCATTCATTTCATAAAACTTTAGTATTATATGACCTCCGTTTAATACATAATTCTTAGTTTTGTAAAACGGAACAATTAAACATCTATGCCAGAAACAACCCTTTATATCAAAAACATGGTCTGTAACCGATGCATCATGGTAGTGGAAGATATTCTCAGAAAAAACGGACATACACCCCTACATACAGAACTGGGGAAAGTATGCCTAGCGGAAAAACTGACGGAAGAAGAGCTTGGGAAAATCCGCCACCTGTTGGAAGATGTAGGCTTTGAACTCATTGACAATAAAAGACAACGCCTGCTCGAACAGATCAAACAGGAAATCATCAAGCTCATTTATTACCCGCACAAAGAACTGAAAACCAATTTATCGGATTACCTAGCCGACAAATGCCATACCGACTATAGTTCACTGAGCAAACTGTTTTCGGAAGCAACCGGTACTACCATCGAAAAATACGTAATCAATCAAAAGATAGAACGGGTAAAAGAGTTACTCATATATGACGAATTATCTTTAAATGAAATTTCAGAATTACTCCACTATTCCAGCACAGCCCATCTCAGCAGCCAATTCAAGAATATAACTGGAATGACCCCTAGCCAGTTTAAGAAACAGAAAGGACAACTCCGTAAACCTTTAGACAGAATTCTATAAAATATATCCATAATTCTATAACAGATACAACAGATACAACATCTATCTTTGCATACAAATATCAAGCAGTAAAGATATGACACAACATGATACAGTCAAACAAACTTTCCCCGTATTGGGAATGAGCTGTGCAGCTTGCGCTACCCGTGTAGACAAGACCCTAAACCGGCAGGAAGGTGTAAAAACAGCCAGCGTCAATTATGCGGCGGCAACA